>CABEAW010000026.1_pt1 | contig 9473 bp, 7 predicted proteins | sample 3422111 | NCBI WGS metagenome assembly CABEAW01 (sample SAMEA5534326, study PRJEB31848) | metagenome | biome: tundra; feature: field; material: soil | place: USA | collected 2013-05 | depth 0.15 m | reverse complement strand
ACAAACGCCAACCCCCAACACGCGAAAACCGTGCTGTCGCCCCCAGAACTCTCATCAACACCTCCTCAGCGAGCTCAATCCACAGCCACCAAACACACCCAATGAGCCGGGCCGGCTTCCGCGGAGACCTTGGAACGAGGATTTCGGTCCTCGAGAGAGGGACTCCGGTTCATGCCACCATCGAAGAAATAGCCCGAGGAGTTGATGGAGCGCGGCGTCCGGCTCCGGTTCGGGCCCGGTCGCCCGGTCTCGCAGGTGGCAGCTGATCTGGGCGTCTGTCACACCGCGCCTACGGATTTCACTCAGCCCAGGCGCTGATCGCAATGGTCTACCTCTGCTCGGCCGGCATCCACATCAACGTCCCCCACCCATAATTCACTCCCAAAACGAGAGGAAAGCCCCTTTCGGCCGCGCTCAGCGTGAACGAGGGCTTCGCCTTTCCGTTGCGGATCGCGGTCACCCGGCCACGCGAGGCGGTCGCGTGGCGCGAGGCATGGGTGGCGCGTGCGGGCTGGGACGGGTTGGTTAGGACGACATCGACTAGCACCAGACGGTCGCGCGCGGGTACGTGAATCCATGCGGGGGTGCTACCGCAGTTGCGCTGCCGCGCGGCCGTCTGCAGCTTGAGCAGCGCGGCGTGCTCGGCGCGCGCCTCATGCGCAACGCTGATCTGCAACGTTCGCGCGACAGCGCGGGGGCTGTAGGGTCGAGCCGTGCCGATCCCGGCGCGTAATAGCAGCATCCGTTGGCTGCCCGAACTCAGCGTGGACATGCATTGGCTGAGGCGCACAACGACGCTTCGTAGCTGCTGCTGGGCCGAGGCGGCACTGCTCGGCGCGCGCGTGTATCGCGTCGCGGCCAAACGGCCGCTGGCCGGCGAAGCGCTGGCCGGGGCAGACACCGCCGAACCCGACAGCACCTGCGCGTCCGGCGCACGCGGCGTTGAGAGCGACGGCGTGGACCCGACACGCGGCGTCACCACAGGCCGAACCTTGACCGGCGCGACAGTCACTGGCGGTGTCTTGCCCGCCGGGACCGTGACCGTCACCGGCGACACGGCCGGGGTCGTGACGGGCGGCCTCCTCGCCGTCGGCACGGTCACAGCGCCGCTCGGAAGTGACTTTACGGCAAACATCGCGAACAACGCGACGGTAAGCAGAGCGCCTACCAGGATCGGACGACGAACGACCGCTTCAAACGAGCGCACCACCGTCGCGACACGCTGCTTTTTGGTCTTGCCTCTGCGGACCCTAAGGGCCATAAGCGTCTCCCCCCACCGCGCGTCATTGCGCCGGTGTAGGCGCCCTCCCACCTAAACGGAAAAGCGGTCCCGTCATTGACGGCCTTTCATCATCTAGCGAAACGACCGCGAGGTTATCAACAAACGGTGGCCTGCACGAACCATTCGGCAGGTCCGCTCGATCAACCAGGACACCATTCTACTCGCTCTTCGTCCCACTATCCCGAAGCGCTCGAGCAACTACAACCACTCGCCGCAGGCCTCGACCACACTCACCACGGCGCTGTCGGCTCACTACGCGAAGAGCCGCCGTGGACGCTGACCGTGATCCGGCTCGGAATCAAGGGCAAGCTCAAGCGTACCTCGAGTCCACCAAGCCCTTTGCGAGTCGATGATCGACTGCGTCCGAGTCACGCGGCGCAACCTCCCCTTCCCCAGCCCGACAACCCCACGAACCGGGAGACCGCCATCGTAGTCACTGTGTAACGATCACACCGGGCCCGCAACCAAGTTCCACGGCGCCCGGGGCAGCCTCAATCCGATAACAAGCGACCACCCTCCGATGATCGCATAGACGTGCTCTCCGCCGCAGATCGGGCACGTGAGGCTGATTTGATCGTCATCTTCGGCGTCGCTACTTTGGCCTCTGGTAGCCAACCGTTAAGGCATCTCGCCTACCGCCCCTTGAGCGTTGCGCGAAAGGCGGCACCGCTATCGCCCTGCGCCGGCGGTGGTGACGGCGATGTCGAGTCAACTCGGAGCCGGTGGTCGTTGTGGAGCTGGCAAGGCGCTCGCGTAAGCAGGTGTGACTGCGACTGGTACACGAGATCAACCGGTGCCCAGGACATCGTGTCTGCGGACATGTTCGAGGAATCGCATCCGGCCCGCGACAGCTTCTGACCGGCTGCCCCGTATGCTCGGCAGAGCGCCGGACGCGCCTCCGCGCTTGATCCGGTCGCGACAGTCAAAGTCGAGGAGCTGATCGACGAGTTCAAGGAGCGCTACACGATCGTGATTGTCACCGACAACCTGCAACAGGCCACACGGGCCGCGAACGCGACCGCGTTGATGCTCGATTGGGAGCTCGTTGAGCACGGGCCGACGACGGGGATGTTCACCAACCCCAAGGACGAGCGCGACGTCAGCGGAAGGTTCGGCTAGCCGCGATGCAGGAGACCCGCCACCAGTTCCGCGAATCGCTCAAGGAGCTCGAGAGCCAGACGCTGGGCGCCCTCGAGATGGTGATCCAGCAGCTCGACCGGGCGCTCGAGTCGGTCAGCTGCCAGGAGGTCGAGCTGGCCGGGATGGTCATCGCCGACGATGATCGGATTGACCGGAGCTACCTGGAGATACACCAGGGCGTGCTGTCGCTGCTCGCACGTCAGGCGCCGGTCGCTGGCGACCTGCGGCTCGTCGCGGCGCTGCTGCACATCATCCGCTGCGTCGAGCGGATGGGCGACCAGTGCGCGAACATCGCCAAGCTCGTGCTGCTATCAGGCTACGAGCCACCGAAGGACAAGCAGATTCTCGACACGATCGAGCGCATGGGTCAGCTCGCGCGCTCACAGGCGTCGCAGGCCAAAGAGGCGTTCGCCACGCGCAACGTCGCCCTCGCTCAGGACCTCGTCCGCCTGGACGGGGAGATCAACCGGCTGAACCGCGAGATCTTCAATCGCGCGGTCGACGTCGGCGACGACCTCGAGGTCCGCGAATGGGCGATGTTCATGATCCTTGTCGCGCGTTGTCTGGAGCGCGTCGCAGGCAACACCATCGACATCGCCGAGCAGACGGTATTCGTCGTGACCGGGCTGTTCCGCGAGTTCGCGGGCGAATCGCAGCCCGCATAGAAAGCAAGCCGCCTGTCATCACCTGCTTGCGTCCGGTGATACGGCGTACGGCTCGCGCGAGGCCTGAAGTGCTCCAGTGGTCGATCCGTAAACGGACGAGACCGCACTGCCGCTTTGGCTTGGTTGAGCGGAAGAGACGCTCGGCTCGGACCAGAATGCTGTCTGCGTTCCAAACCATGCGTGTGTCAGGACTCAGCTCGATAGTCGGAGACTCCCGCTTCCGCCGCTGACTAGCAAGAAGCAGGGACGCGACGAGCTCGATCTCAGACGACTCGCTGTGGTCCAACGTGGGAGCGTTGGAAGCGCCGCTGCGAGCCGCCGCAGGACCCGTGGCCTGCGGTTCGGCTTCTACGGGCCACGGCGCTCGCCGCGCTCCCATTCACGATCGGTGGACGGAGGGTGCGGCCTCCCGGGATCCGTACAGGCCGTGGCGGAGAGCTCATCCCCGACGATGACGCGGAGACCGTCCGGTGGGTACTGTCGCCGTGTGGCTCGACAGGAGGAAGCTCTCGCAGCGATCCCGCTTGAGACTCGGCATTTCGAGGATCTCGGCCGTTACTTGTTCGAGCCGATGATCGAGCGCCTTTCTAAGGCCGAGCAGCACGCCGGCGACGTGCTGGGTGGGAGGACGGTTTGGGCCGTCAACTCCACCGCCGTCGGCGGTGGAGTCGCGCAGATCGTTCGTACGCTGCTGCCTTACTGGAGAGGCGCGGGGATCGACGTCCGGTGGGTGGTGCTACGCGGTTCTGCCGAGTTCTTCCGGGTGACCAAGCGCCTTCACAACCAGCTGCAAGGCCAGCCAGGCGATGGGGGCGTGCTCGGGGTCGACGAGCTCGCGACCCTCGACCGAGCTGCCCACGACCACGCCCGGGCGCTAGCGTCCCTGCTCGCCCCCGGAGACCTGGTCGTGCTGAACGACCCCCAGACGGCGGCCATGTCGGTACCGCTCAAGCGGGCTGGCGCCAATGTCATTTGGCGCTGCCATGTGGGCATCGACCACGGCAACGAGCTCTCTCAGAACGCGTGGCGGTGTCTGAGGCCTCGCCTCGCCGGCGTCGACCGCTTCGTCTTCAGCCGGTACGCCTTCGTGCCGGGGTGGTTGGACCGAGCGGAGACGTCGATCTTGACGCCGGGCATCGACCCCGCGTCGACGAAGAATCGGCCGATGTCAGATAGCGCCGCCAGCGCGATCCTGCAGCACCTTGGTCTCGCCGGCGGAGTCTCGACCGCCATCCCGAGGTACGAATGCACGGATGGGTCGACGGCGATGCTCGCCGCTCGTCTCACGATCCTGGACTCGGACGGACCACCGGACTGGAGCCGGGACCCAGTCGTCGTCTCGCTGGCTCGGTGGGACCGCATCAAGGACCCGCTCGGGATCCTGGACGGGTTCCTCGAGCGGGTGTTAGCGGCGACCGACGCGCACCTCCTCCTTGCGGGCCCCGACGCGAACCAGGTCACCGATGACCCCGAGGCAGCAGCCGTGCTCGCCGACGTCCGCGAACGCTGGCGGCGACTGCCGCCCCCGGCGCGCGCGCGGGTTCATCTCGCCTGCCTCCCGCTCACGTCGCCCGACGAGAACGCCGCGATGGTGAACGCGATCCAGCGCCAGGCCGCAGTCGTGGTCAAGAAGAGCCTGCAGGAAGGGTTCGGGCTCGGAGTGACCGAGGCGATGTGGAAGGCCCGTCCCGTCGTCGCAAGCGCGGTGGGGGGTCATCTCGAGCAGATCGAACATCTGCACAGTGGACTGCTGGTCGAGGACCCTGCTGACGTTGGAGCGTTCGGCGATGCGATCGTCAAGCTCCTGAGAGAACCGACGCTGGCCGCCCGACTCGGCCAAACCGCGCGCGAACGGGTTCGTGCCCTCTTTCTCAACGACTGGCACTTCGTGCGCTGGGTCGAGGTCTTGGGCTCGGCGCTCGAGCGGCGTGCCGGTGGCACCAGGTCTGAGGGCCCCACGGCGGGCGTGCCGGAGCAAGCAATGCTCGATGCGGGAGCGCTCTATCTTGCCGACCACGACCATCTAACCGGCCTGTGGAACCGCCGGCGCTTCGAGGAGGAGCTCGACCGGCTCGTCGCCCGCTCACGAGACGGTGAGCGCCTGGCGCTTCTCTCCATCGACGTGGACGGATACCGCGATCTGATCCAGCGGCACGGTGCGTACGCCGCAGAAGAACTGATCCGGAACATCTCGCGCGTACTCGCGGAGCGCCTTCAACCGAACAAGACACTGGCCCGCATGGGAGGCGACGAGTTCGCCGCCGTGCTCTCCGGCGTGACGCCTCACCTCGTCCGGAGCCTGGCCGACGACCTCTGCACGGCTGTGCGCGAGCAGTCACACGCCGCCGGTTCCAGCCGGGTTCATGCCACCGTGAGCATCGGTGGCGTCTTCCTCGACGCGGGCACGCCGACGCACCACGATGCGCTGGTCGCCGCCGACACCGCCCTGTACGAGGCCAAGGCCGGAGGCGGCGACCGCGCCATCCTGCACGAGTCCCCGCAAGGGGCGTAGGCTGTTCCCCCGGTATCCAACCTCGGCACAGGCGCGGATCCCTCCTGATTGTCGGGCGCAGTAACGTGGCAGTTTGCGAGCAGGTCTCCTGGCAGTGGGGGCGCCCCGCCACCCGTTCCGTAAGCGGGAAACGTCTAGCGGGACGGCAGCAGCCCGGGAGGTTCTGAGGTCGGCAGCGACGCTAAGGAGCGTCGGTAGGACCCGAAATGCCGAGGCGTGTGCGGATTTCTTGGAGCACCTCCAACCAGTTGTTGGCCATTTCGGCCGAGAAACTCCTACGCGATCCTGCATTGTGGGAGGAAAAGGCGAGGAACAAGCGTCGTTACCCAAAACGAGCTTGACGCCAACAGGCGGCGCCAGTGAGACGGTGCACCACGCCGATCGACACGAGTCCTGACATCACGCACCAGGAGCCACAGGCATGCGCTCAACCAGCCGCCATCCAATCCGTTCCGCGCGTAGAGAGAGCAGGTGTGCACGGCTGAGACGGTTAGGAGGGCTGACCGCCTGCGTTTCAGCAGGCGTGATAGCGGCCATGGCCGCTCCGGCCGCGGCCGCGTCCACCTGCACAATCACCGACCTCGGGTCGCTTGGACTCGGGGTCAGCGTCGGCTCCGGCATCAACGCCAACGGTCAGATCACCGGGGGATCGTATTTGGCGAGCACGGTCCCGACGACCGGTTGCCCCCGAAGCACAAGCCGTGCACGACCCACCCCGAACACGCGTTCTTCTATGGCAACGCCACGATGACCGATCTCGGCACACTGGGCGCGATCGACGCCGCGGGAACCGCGATCAACCTCTCGGGCGCGGTCGCCGGCTACTCCAAGACCTCCAGTGGCAACTACGAGGCGTTCGTCGATCAGAACGGGAAGATGACCGACCTCGGCGCCTACAACATCGATACCGTTGCCGAGGCGATCAACGACTCCGGGCAGATCGTCGCCGACGCCTATAACACCACCAACGGCCAACCCCACGCGCTGCTGCTGAACCCAAGCTGACCATCCGCCGTGGCACGGACCCGATCGGGACTGACGTTCGCGCGGCGGCCGGGCCGCAGCGGTACGCGAAGCGTTCCGGGCCCAATCCGGTTGAACCGGCGACCAGCCAACCGCCGCCCAAGAGCCTCGGCCACCCGAGCAACCGCGGCGTGTTTCCGGTACCCGCCGACGCACGAGCCGAAGCGGTTCCAGCGCACCAACGGGGAGCGCAAACGACGAGGACCGAACGTGTCGCCTGCCTCCCGCGCTGATTGCGTTCCTTCTCCTCCCCAGGACTAGCGAGCGGTGTTTGCAACATCCTCGACCACAAACGCTCGTCACCAAGCTCGAGCCCTTCACTCCGCCGTGTCACGCTCGCTTGTGACGATACAGAAGGGTCGTTGAGCGTGTAGTGGACGGGGACGTGGTCGAGACGGCAACGCAGATCTCCACCGGTCAGACCTACGTTGCAGGCAGGTGGTGGCAGACCGTCTCGACGTTGTTGCCGTCGGGATCGATGACGAACGCGGCGTAGTAGCTCGGGTGGTAGTGCGAGCGAACTCCAGGTGGCCCGTTGTCGGTCCCACCAGCCGCGAGGGCTGCCGCAAAGAAGTCGTCCACGCGCCTACGGTCAGGCGCATGAAACGCGACGTGAAACGGCCCAGACACCTGGCCGGGGTGGATCCAGAACGATGGCTTTCCCTGCAAGCCGAATCCGGCGCCCGGCACCCCCGGCACCTCCATCACCACGACGAATCCGAGAGGCGCCAGCGCAGCCTCGTAGAAGCGACGCGACGCCGCGACATCGCGCACCCGAAGACCGACATGATCAAGCACATAGCGCGGCTCAGCCATCAGCGGCTCATCGATTCAGTCTCGTCGAGGGCACGCGCTTGAGACTCGTGCTTCGGAGTCCTCGCTCACGACCTCGGGCAGACCCGCGACGAGCAGGTGCGAGGTGCGCCAACGAGCGGCTTGCGCCGGCCGACCTCGATCAGGTCTGCCCGCAGCAGCGCCTGCCAGGTGGCGTCGACATCGGCATCGACCACGACCGACCGTATCGGATACGTCGTAGGCGGGCAGGAATTCGTCAGCGAGCGTGACGCGGGACGAGTCGGTCTGGACGATCACCGTGCCCGCAGTCTCGCGTCACCCGCGCCACGACGAATCCGCTGTTACCCACAAGCGCCGGACGGCAAGTACGGAGGCCAACAGGACACCCGCAATCGCGAGAGCGTACGTGTCAGTCGTCGCGACGGTCAAGCGCACCGTTCGCTCACCGCCGTCGTCCGTCAAAGCTGAATCCGGCGCTGCGGGACTTGGGCCTTCGGTAGGGAGCGACCGCGCCAAATCGCTTACTCGCTCGTGGCGAAGTACGGTTGGCAAGCTGGCAGCCCCCGCTTACGGTGCGGTCGTGGCTGCCTCTGAACGGATAGGACGCGCCGAGCGTCGCGGCTTGATCACCGAGCCCGTGCTCAAGTGCCGCGAGCTGCACAAACGCTTCGGCCAGCTCGACGCCGTCCGGGGGGTGAGCTTCGAGATCGCCGAGGGCGAGACGTACGGCTTGCTCGGTCCCAACGGGGCCGGTAAGACGACGACGATCTCGATCGTCTGCGGGCTGCTAGCGCCAGATGCGGGAGAGGTGACGGTCGTCGGCATGCCGCTGACCACGCGCAGCGTTGCGGAGAAGGCCGCGATCGGCTACGTGCCGCAGGAGCTTGCGATCTACCCGGATCTGAGCGCGCGCGAGAACCTGCGCTTCTTCGCTCGACTGTATGGCCTCGCCCCCGACACTGCCGCCGCTCGCGTCGAGGAGGTGCTGGCGGTGATTGGCCTGACCGATCGAGCATCGGAACAGACCAAGAGCTACTCCGGCGGGATGCAGCGGCGGTTGAACATCGGCATCGGGCTGCTCCACCGCCCGCGGCTGCTGATCCTCGACGAGCCGACGGTTGGCGTTGACCCCCAGAGCCGCAATGCGATTCTGGAGAGCGTCGAGCGGCTTTCTGGCGAGGGGATGGCTGTGCTCTACACGACCCATTACATGGAGGAGGCCGAGCGCTTATGCGACCGGATCGGGATCGTCGATCTCGGCGAGCTAAAGGCGGAAGGCACGCGCGCCGAGCTGGTGGCGATGGTCGGCGAGCACGACCGCGTAACGCTCGAGGGGGCCGGTGACCTGCAGGCAGCCGCGCGAGAGTCCCAGATGCTCGCGCCGGTGCGGACCGCGAGCGTGCAGGACGGCGGGATCGAACTGATCGTCGATCAGGCGCGCAGCCTGCTTCCGGAGCTGCTGCGAATCGCGGCCGACGCCGGCGTGGCGGTCAGCTCGGTCGAGGTGGACGAGCCCAACCTGGAGGCGGTGTTCTTGCACCTGACCGGCAAGGCCCTCCGTGACTGAGACATGCGACCGGCATTCATCATCGCCGGCAAGGACCTGCGCCAGCGGCTGCGAGACCGATCGGCCCTGCTGGTCGCAATCGTCGTGCCGCTCGCGCTCGCGTCGATCTTCGGGCTGATCTTCCACAACGCCGTCGAAGGAACGATCACGTTCAAGTTCGGCGTGGTCGACCAGCAGCAGCGGGGTTTTCCGGAAACCCCTCACCCGTTCGTAACTGACGCGCTCACGCCACTGGAGCGCAGCGGACTGATCACGGTCCAGCCCGAGCCGACGCTCGCCGCCGGGCGCAGCGCCGCCGACCAGGACAAGGTGGCGGCGACGTTCGTGCTGCCCCGCGGATTGTCCGTGGGCGTGATCGGGCTACGGGGAGGGCCGTCGACCACGGTTAGGGTGCTTGGCAGCGTCGACTCACCGATCGGCACTCAGGTTGCCGAGTCGATCGCGCAGACCTTCGCGGACCGCGTCAACGCCGAGCGGATCGCCGTCAAC
>CABEAW010000015.1_pt1 | contig 9683 bp, 7 predicted proteins | sample 3422111 | NCBI WGS metagenome assembly CABEAW01 (sample SAMEA5534326, study PRJEB31848) | metagenome | biome: tundra; feature: field; material: soil | place: USA | collected 2013-05 | depth 0.15 m | reverse complement strand
ACCCCAACCTGCGGAAGCGGCCCCACAGCGAACAAATCCGCAGCTTCGTCCACCCCAGCCGGCGCGCCAGGCGCTTCATCCACCGCGCTCAGAAACGCATCCGCCGCATCCGCCGCTTGGCGAAGAATCCCCAGGGCACGCGGCTTCTCCCGCTCGGGGTCGCTCACGCCTGCAGACTCCAAGGCAGCCCCGCCGCGCGGCAATGAGAAAAAACTCTCCTCGTTATCGGCGGCGCACGCTCGGCCATGGATGCATGATTCGGTCGGTTGGTAGCCAGCATTTGTCGAGACCTTAGAGTGCCGATCACCAGGTCTTGATGGGCTCACTGCTCAGGCGGCGCTGGATGCGCAGTCGCATGTCGAGGACGATGCAGCCCGCCGTCATGCACCGGACGGGATTGAGGTCGGCTTCGACGATCTCGGGAACCTCGCGCAGCAGAAGCGAGAAGCGCAGGATGAGCTCGCGCACCGCGTCCCGATCCAGCGGTGGATGGCCGCGGAATCCGTCGAGCTGGGTCGCCACGCTCTCGGACGCGTCGATCAGCTCTCCGGCTTCCATGTCGGTGACCGGCAGCAGGCGGAAAGCGGCGGTGCGTCCCAGGCCTGCCTGGCGGCCACCGAGCCCGATCGCCGTCACGGGACCCAGCTCCGGATCGCTGAGGGCCCCCACGAGCAGGTCAGCACCCGGCGGCACCAGGGGCTGGACGACGGCACCGATCCATCGCCGTCCCGCCGACCGCACTCGCCGTTCGAGCTCGCGCCAGCCCGCCAGCACTGCCGCCTCTCCCTCCAGGCCGAGCAGGAAGGCGTCGATGTCCCCCGCACGGGCTGGCGCGGCGAACTCGGCTTTCAGTGCGATCGGGCCCCCGATCTCCGCGGCGACCGACACTGCATGGTCGGCGTCCGCGCAACGGTAGGACCGAACAACGGCGATGCCGTGCGTCGCGACCAGCAACTCGGCCTCTGCCGTTGCGAGCCAGTGGCCGCGGTCGGCGGTCGCGCTTTCGAGCTGTGGCGCAATCAAAGCGCGGGCCGCTGCACCGTCGACATCCTCGTAGTGGGGGCGCTCGCCGATCGGCCGTGACAGCCAGCTTCGCCGTTCGGCCGCCCGCGCGAGCACGCTTGCGCAGGAGGAGGGGAACAGGAAGTTAGGCACGCTGCGGCGCGCGCCTCCGGGTATTCGGCCATCCGCTGTGATAACCGAGGCCACGACTGGCTTCGCGTGGGCGGCGGACGCCTGCGAGATCGCCTCGAGCACCGCTTCCGGATCGCCGCCGGTGAGGTCGACATAGTAGGCCATGACGGCATCGACGCCAGCGTCGCCGAGGAGGTCTCGGACCCCGTCAGCGTAATGCGACGGACCGGCCTGGATTTCCAGCACGAGCGGGTTGCGGATTTCGTCCTCCGTCCGGCTCAGAGCCAGTCCCCGATCCGTACAGGCGTCGGCCGCGAGCGTCGCCACCCCGACGGAGTTGCTGACGATCCCGATCCGTTCGCCCTTGGGCAGCGGCTGGCACTCGAAGAACTCGGCTGCGTTGAAGAGCTCCTCGCCGCTACGGAACCGCAGAACCCCGGCCTGGTGCAAGAGCGCGTCCACCACCGCGTCGCCGCGTAACGCCGCGGCAGTGTGGGAGCGAGCCTCGCTCGGCGGCGAGTCGAGGGCTCGGCGCCCCTTGACGGCGAGGATCGGCTTGCGGCGTGCTACCCGCTGGGCGATACGCGCGAACCGCTCGGGGTTCCCGAACGTCTCGACGTAAAGCACGACCGCGGCCGTCCGGCTGTCTTCCTCCCAAAGCTCTAGCAGGTCGTTGGTCGAGACGTCGGCGCGATTCCCGAGCGAGGCGAAGCTCGAGACCCCGAGCCGACGAGCCGCTGCATGCCCGAGCAGCGCGATTCCGAAGGCGCCTGACTGCGAGCAGATCGCGAGGCGTCCGCCCGGCACGCTGGCGCCCGCAAACGTGGCGTTAAGGCTCACGCCGGCATCGGTGTTGAGCACCCCCAACGAGTTGGGGCCGACCATGCGCATGCCCGCGCCCCGCACGATCTCCAGCAGCCGCTCATCGCGCTCGCGACCTTCCTCACCCTCGTCGTGGAGCCCGCCAGTGAGAACCAGCACGGCCTTGGCGCCCTTCTTGGCCGCCTGCAAAGCCACGTCCGCCACCTCCGCGGACGGCACGGCGATGACCACCAGGTCGGGCGCCTCCTCCAGCTCATCGACACCCCGGGCCGCCCGCATCGAGCGCACTACACCACCAGATCGGTTGACCGGGGTCGCCACTCCTTGAAAGCCGCCGTCGACGATGTTCGTCAAGACCGCTCCGCCCAAGCTACCCGGCGAGCTCGAGGCGCCCACAACGGCGACCGACGCCGGGGAGAGGATCGGCCGCAGCGACGCCACCGCGCCGAGGTGGTCGCGCTCGGCGATCCGCTCCTTCAGCGCGTCGGTCGGAGCGATGTCGAGCGATACCGTGACCTCGCCGCACGCCCCCTTGCGCCTAACCGCGAAGCCCGCCCCCTCGAAGACGCCAAGCATGGCCCGGTTCTCGGCCATCACCTCCGCGTCGAAGCGATGGATGCCCTGCGCGGCGGCGATCGCTGCGAGCTGCTCCAGCATGCGCGTCGCCGTCCCGCGTTTCCGGAACTCGTCGGCCACCGCGAAGGCGACCTCGGCCGCGCCCGGCTCGCGCAAGCGGTCATAGCCGGCGGCGGCCACCACGCGATCCCCGTGCCGTCCGATCAGGGCCACGCGGTCTACGCCGCCGGCCTCCGCGTAGTCGCGCGCCGCCATGTCCGTGCGCCCGTAGCCGTGGAAACGCATATAGCGGCTCTCGGGCGAGAGCCCATCGTAGAAGGCCTTGATGTCCTCGAGGTCCTCCGGCGCGGGCGCCCGCAACCGCAGCGTTGACCCGTCGCGCAGGATCACGTCGCGGACCAACTTCTGGGTCGCCATCGCTCACAAGCTCCAGTGATGACCCACGTAAGAGCCGGCCGAGATCAGCACCACGTCGGGCTAGGACTCCTCAGCGCGGGGATCACAATGTGCTCGAGCAGCGACACCCACCCATCCTCGGACGAGACTTTGGGCACCGGCAGGCTGATCGAGTGTAACTGGTGGCGAAGGGGGTCGGACTCGATTCATCTGCGGCGGTTCTGCCGGATCTCGCTGTCGGAGCGTTAGCATCCCGAGGATGCCGACGACGGGCGCGAGCCCCGACCAGGCCACCGGTGGCAGTTCTGGCGGCTTGGTGCTAGTGCTCAACTCGGGTAGCTCATCGGTCAAGTTTGCGCTGTTGCCTCCCGGGAGTGGCAAGCGTGTCATGCACGGGATCGGTGAGCGGTTGGGCACGCCTGAAGCGTTGCTGCGAGTCCAAAGGTTTCCGGCCGCCGCAGTCGAAGAACTGATTCCCGAAGGCACTCACCAGGCTGTCATGGCCCGAGTGGTGGATCACTTGGCCGAGGCCGGGCCGGCCGACGCTCACCTGCTCGGGGCCGGTCATCGGGTGGTGCACGGCGGAGAGCGGTTCACTTCTTCGATCCGGGTGGACGACGCGGTTATTGCCGCGCTGCGCTCGTTTAGTCACCTGGCGCCGCTCCACAACCCGGCGAATCTTGCCGGCATCGAGGCTGTGCGTGCCGTCCTGCCCGACTTGCCGCAGGTTGCCGTGTTCGACACCGCGTTCCACCAGACGATGCCTCCCCACGCCTTTCGCTATGCAGTACCCGAGGAGTGGTACCTGCGGCACGGGGTGCGACGTTACGGGTTCCACGGCATCAGTCACCGTTTCGTCAGCGAGCGGGCCGCCTCCCTGCTCGGCCGGCCACCCCGCGAGGTCCGGCTGGTCACCGCCCACCTCGGCAACGGGTGTAGCGCCACCGCGGTGCGCGACGGCGTATCGGTGGACACCACCATGGGGCTCACCCCATTGGAAGGGCTGGTCATGGGGACCCGCTCCGGCGACGTCGATCCGGGCCTTCTCGGCTACCTCGCCGACAGGACCGGCACGAATGTCCACGAGCTCACCCAGTCGCTGAACGTCGACAGCGGGCTTCAGGGTCTGTCCGGCGTGGGCAATGACATGCGAACCGTCGTCGCCGCGGCTGGGGAGGGAAACGAGCGAGCGCGGCTCGCCCTCGACGTTTTCGTGCACCGGCTGTCCAAGTCGATCGCCGGGCTGGTGGTCGGGCTCCAACGGCTCGACGCACTGGTCTTCACCGGCGGCATCGGGGAAAACAGCGCCGTCGTCCGTAGCCTGGTGCTCGGCCGGCTGGGCTTCCTCGGGCTGGCCGAGGACGTTGGAGCGAATACCGACCACGGCCGGCACACTGGCGGGCGAATCAGCCTCGCCGGTCCGGTCCTGGCGCTGGTCGTACCGACGGACGAAGAGCTCTTGATCGCCCGCGACGCCGCCCGCGTCATCGCGGGCGGTTGACGGGCTCTCGCCCGCGCCATAGGATGAGTTATGGCCCGGACCTTGCTGGTCGTGCCTGCTGCGGCCAGCGTTGGCCTGGCTAGGACTTGCCTCGGTCTGGTGCGGGCCCTCGACCGGCGGGGTGTGCACGTTGGCTTCGTCAAGCCGGTGGCTCAGCTCCGGGCCGATGGTGGCCCCGACCGCTCGATCGCACTGGTCGCGGCCGTAACTACGCTGCATCCCCCAGATCCGCTCTCAAGCGCCCAGTTGGAGCAGCAGCTCGGAGCGGGCGGACTCGACGTCGTGCTCGAGAAGATCGTCGCTGCCTGCCAGCCGGTTCATGACCGATCCGATGTTGTCGTCGTCGAGGGCCTCAGTCCGGGCCCGACCAAGCTCTACGCCAGCGGACTCAACCAGGCGCTGGCCAAAGCGCTCGACGCCGACGTCCTGCTTGTCGGCAGCTGGCCGGCGCCAGACACGGGGAGCGGCGGCGACCTGGCAGACCGCGCGGCGGCGCGCGGGCTAGATCCGACCGCGGGCACGGTCGAGGGTTTGGTCGAGGCGCTCGCTATCACAGCCAGCGGGTACTGGTCGGGCGAGCAGGCACGCGTGGTCGGCTGTGCGGTCAACGGCCTGCCGGCGAAGGATCCGTCTTCGGTAACACAGTTGGGCGAGGCGCTGGCCCACCACGGGCTCCGTCTCATCGCTGCGGTGGTGTATCGCCCCGAGTTGACCTGGTTGCGGGTGCGCGACCTCGTCCGCGAGCTGGACCCGCGGGTGCTCAACGAGGGTGACCTGTCGCGGCGTATCAAGGACGTGGCGGTGTTCGCCCAGGGCGTCCCGGGCGGCCTCCGCGTGCTCACCGAGGGCCGGCTCGTCGTCGTCCCCGGAGACCGTCACGACGTGATCATGGCTGCCTGCCTCGCCGCGCTCAACGGAACCCGGCTGGCCGCCCTACTCCTTGCCGTCGGAATCGAGCCGGACCCACGGATATGGGGGCTCACTCGGGCTACGCGGGCCACCGGGCTGCCGATTCTTGTCTTCGAGGACAACAGTTACGAGACCGCAACGCGGGTGCGTGACCTCGACCCGGGACTGCCGATCGACGACCTGGAACGGATCGAGGGCGTTACAGACAGCATCGCTGATGCGCTGGACGCGTCCTGGCTGGAGTCGTTGCTCAGCTCCTCGCGGTCCCGCCGGCTCAGCCCCGCCGCCTTCCGCTACCAGCTGGTCGAGTTGGCCCGCACCGCCGATGCGTGTCTGGTCCTACCCGAAGGCACCGAGTCTCGCACCCTGCAGGCCGCGGTCGCGTGTACCGAGCGAGGCATCGCCCGCAGCGTGCTGCTGGGACCACCCGACCAAGTGGCCGGGGTGGCCCACAGCCTCGGGCTGCAGCTGCCCGACGGCGTCACCGTGGTCGACCCCCAGGCCGTCGCCGAGCGCTACGTCGCCCCGCTGGCCGCGCTGCGGCGGCACCGCGGCTGGAGCGAGGAGATGGCACGCGAGCATCTCGCTGACCCAATCATGCTCGGCGCCATGATGCTCCAGCAGGGCGAAGTGGACGGCATGGTTGCGGGCGCAGTCCACACTACCGCGGCCACGGTTCGCCCGGCGCTGCAGGTCCTGGGCACCAAGCCAGGCAGCCGCCTGGTGTCGTCGGTGTTCTTCATGTGCCTGCCCGACGAGGTGGTCGTCTACGGAGATTGCGCCATCAACCCTCGGCCCGACGCCGAAGACCTGGCCGACATTGCGATCCAGAGCGCGGCGTCGGCGCGGGCCTTTGGCATCGAACCCCGAGTGGCGATGATCAGCTTCAGCACCGGCACCTCTGGTGTCGGCAGCGATGTCGACAAGGTCACCGAGGCGACCCGGATCGTGCGCGAACGCGAACCCGATCTGGCCGTCGACGGCCCGTTGCAGTACGACGCCGCCGCCATCGCTTCGGTAGGCCAAAGCAAACGGCCCGGGAGCGCAGTAGCCGGACGCGCCAACGTGTTCATCTTCCCAGACCTCGACACTGGCAACACCACGTACAAAGCTGTACAGCGCAGCGCACACGTGCTGAGCGTCGGCCCGATGCTGCAGGGCCTCGCCAAGCCGGTGAACGACGTCAGCCGCGGTGCCTCGGTGGACGACATCGTTTACACGTTGGCGCTTACCGCGATCCAATCGCGCGCCGGATAGCCGTCCACAATGCAGCCTTTGTGGGGCGTCGTTTTGGGAGGCCTCCGGCTGGGGATTGCGCGATGATGGCGTACCGGGAAGCCCGGGTTCGATGCCATTCGCCGAGACCGGACCGGTCAAGCTCTATTACGAAAGCCGCGGCCGCGGGCCTGCGGTGCTGCTCGTGATGGGCCTGGGGATGACGTTGAGCGGGTGGTGGCGAACGGTCCCCGTCCTCGCGCGCTCGTTCCGGGTGCTCAGCTTCGACAACCGCGGCATCGGGCGCAGCGACGGGTCGGCCTTGCCCTACTCGGTCGCCGCGATGGCCGATGACGCGATCGCGGTGCTCGACGCGGCTGGGGAGCAGCGCGCGCACGTGTACGGGATCTCTCTCGGAGGTATGGTCGCGCAGGAGCTGGCGCTGCGGCATCCCGACCGCGTCCGGGCGCTCGTGCTCGGTGCGACGACGCCCGGGGGTTCGCCCGCGGTCCTCGCCGGCGTGCCGGCGCTGGGGTTCTTCTGGCGCGCCGTCGCGATGGAGCCCGAGGAGGCGCTTTGGGCCGCGGTCCCTTACACGTACGGCGAGACGACCCGCCGCCGGCACGCGCAGCGGATCGCGGAGGACATCGCGCACCGCGTGCGCCTCCCGCCGGGGCCAAGCGCGTACGGCCACCAGGTTGCGGCGGCCGCCATACACAGCACGTTCGACCGGCTCGGCGAGATCGCTGCGCCCACGCTGGTCGTCCACGGCGAGGAGGACGCCATCGTGCCACCGCAGCACGCTCGTCTCCTGGCGGAGGCAATCCAGGGTGCCGAGCTCAGGCTGTGGCCCGGCGCCGGCCATCTCTACGTCACCGACGAGCCCCACGCCGACCGCGAGATCGCACGCTTCCTGCGGCGGCACACGGGCGAGCGATCGGGAATGCGGGGCCTTCCGGCGCAGATTCGGGCCGCGGCCGCCGCGCTTGCCCGCCGCCCCCGTTTCCCGCTCGCCCGGTACGACCGGCTGACCGCGAGCCCTGCGGATCCCCCAGCACCGCGTGCTACCGCCGAGGGCGCAAAGCACGAGCGCTGAGCGAGACCGGCAGCGACATCTGGAGTCTGTTCAGGCTCGGTAGGCTGTTCGTTCCCCGTGACCGGACAAACTGCTCTTCGTTGCCCTGTCGGACCGCCGAGATCGTCGGCGAGCAAGGGCGCGGAAGTGGTGGGCCGTGATGTCCCTCCTTGATCAGCTGCATAGGAAGACGCGCCAAGCCGCGGAGAGCAAGCTCGCCAGCGACGAGGACGTCATCACCATCTTTTCGGGCCGGTCAAGGCAGGCGATGATCGTGACCGACAGGCAGGTCTTGATCGTGAAGCCCGGGTTCATGGCCGGCGCTGCCCTTGGCGCGAAAGCGGCCTCGTTCTCGTTTGAGAGCATCACAACTATCAATGTGCACAGCGGACCGGGTGTGGCGGCGCTCGAAGTCGTCGCAGCCGGCTACCCGGCGTCGGGAAAGCCGGATTTGAGGGCCGCGTACCAGCTGCCGAACTGGCTGCCGTGTCATCGGTCGGTGGGCTTGTCGCCATTGGTAGGCGAGCTACGCGCCTATGTGCAGAGCGGGGGTCGTGCACGATCGGCGCGCGCTGCCCTCAGCGGTTCTTAGCTAAACGGCGATCAGTTCGCGCGTGGCGGAGATGCTCGTCTTGGCTACCTCTTCGGTCAACTTCGCGTGACCTTCGAGCAGGCTGCCGATCGCTTCGACATGGGACTGCTCGCCGAGCTTGCGCTCGAACTGCGCGACGCCGACGAAGTACTTCTCGACGCCGTCGAGGTACCCCGTCGATACCTTGCGGCCGACCTCAGCGAGGCGGTCGTTGGCTTCGCGTGCGCGCTCGCCGGCGGCTTCGATGTCGGGGACGAAGGTGCGGCTCTGGGTGGATCTTGCGGCCATGAGATGTGCTCCTTGGATTGCGAGTGCCTGTACTTGGCACTGCTTGCAAATTAGCAGATCTCCGGCAAGCAAGCAAGCGCTCTTTAGCTATGGGACTGCCCATCTGCATGCACGCGTGACGCGCGGCATCTGTCGATCACCAGCTCGAGCTGTTCCGGGCCGCGCTGGCAAAGGTGGCCGTGATCCGACGCGCGCCAAGATACGGGTCCAGCTCAGCTGGCCGGTGGGCGCCCTTGCCATGCTGCTGCTCGGAACGGTGATCGCGCCGGCGCCAGCGTTAGCCGCCGCAGAGGGCCACAGCCTCGACCGTTGCTGAAGCACTCATCGGATCCAGCTAGGAGTCCGCGGCTACGGGTGCGTCGGTTGGGAGGGCTGTCGTGGTGGAGTCGCTGGGCGCAGGGGTTGTCGACGCAGTGGCGGCGGGAATCGTCGACACGATCGCGGCCGGAGTCGTCGACACGATCGCGGTCGGAGTCGGAGTCGGAGTCGTCGACACGATCGCGGTCGGAGTCGGAGTCGGAGTCGTCGACACGATCGCGGTCGGAGTCGGGTCGCTGGGCGCGGTCGTAGTCGAGCCGCTGGGCGCAGTCGTAGTCGAGCCGCTGGGCGCAGTCGTAGTCGAGCCGCTGGGCGCAGGGGTTGTCGACGCGAACGTGGTCGGGTCGCTGGGCGCAACGGTCGTGGACGTGATCGCGGCGGGGTCGCTTGGCGCCGACGCGCCGGAGCTCTCGGTGGTCGGCGCTATCCGCTGGCTAGCGGACGCGATCGGGATCGCCCGAGCGATCGCCGGGACCGGAAGGAGGCGGGCCTGGTGGGTGGCGTGGCTTACTCCGGCGACGCCGGTTGCGATGGCGGCTGTGGTGAGGATCTTCGCGACGATCCCTGTTGCACTCAGTCCAGCGACCCCGCCGGCGGCATAGTCCGTACCCATTACCGCCAGCCCGGTCGCGACCGCCGCGGCCGGAGCACCAGCGACCACGGCGGTGCCGGCAGCACCTGCGCCAACCCCGGCGAGGCCACCGGCTGCGCCGACGCCCGCGGCGGCTGCGCCAGCGCCGGTCGCGCCACCGGCGAGGGTTGCGCCACCCGCAACGACTACACCGCTGCCGCCCGCGGTTGCGCCACCCGCAACGACTACACCGCTGCCGCCCGCGGTTGCGCCACCCGCAACGACT
>CABEAW010000012.1_pt1 | contig 9690 bp, 5 predicted proteins | sample 3422111 | NCBI WGS metagenome assembly CABEAW01 (sample SAMEA5534326, study PRJEB31848) | metagenome | biome: tundra; feature: field; material: soil | place: USA | collected 2013-05 | depth 0.15 m | reverse complement strand
ACCCCCCCTAAAGAAATGCCTGATCTTTTTTGGCCGCGGCCTGAGATGCCCTTGGTTGAGCGTGACGACGCCGTCGCTTTGGTCGATCGGATGCTTGCCGATGCGTCCGAGGGCCGCGGGGGCTTGCTCCTGGTGGAGGGCCCTGCGGGGATCGGCAAGACGCGCCTGGTCAGCGCAGCCCACGCGCGAGCCAGGTCGAACAGCGTGCATGGACTGCGCGCGAGGGCCGGCGAGCTGGAGCGCGACTTCTCCTACGGCGTTGTACGGCAGCTGTTCGAGTCGCCGGTTGCCGGCGCGGAGGGCGCCGGACTGTTGACCGGCGCCGCGGCACTCGCGGGTCCAGTTCTTGACATCGCTCGTGTTGGCGAATCTGGGGCCGCGGACCCGTCTCACGGGACCCTCCACGGCCTCTACTGGCTGACGGCGAATGTCGCCGAACGGGGTCCGGTCCTGATCTCGGTGGACGACCTCCACTGGTGCGATCAGCCGTCGCTCCGGTACCTGGCGTACCTCGTGCGGAGGCTCGAAGGGCTCCGTGTGCTCCTGCTGGCGACGACGAGACCCGAGAGCGATCCCGATCCGGGATTGATCGATCAGCTTGCGAATGATCCGGCTACGACCACGATACGGTTGCAGGCGCTCAGCCTCGGTGGCGTTGCGACGCTGTTGGCGTCCCGGCTGGGTGTCGAGCCGGAGCGGGAGTTCAGCGCCACCGTGCATGAGCGTACGGCGGGCAACCCCCTGCTCGTCCGCGAGCTTGTCGGGGAGGCTGTTGCACGAGGGATCGCGCCGACGGAGCGTGGTGCACGCGAGGTCCGCGAGCTCACACCCGACGGCGTGGCGCGTCTGGTGCTACAGCGGATCGCACCGCTGGGGGCTCGATCCCGCGCAGTCGCGGAGGCGCTCGCAGTTCTCGGTGACGGCGCCGAGCTCAGTCAAGTCGCCGAGCTCGCCGACGTTGGTCGCGATGATGCGGCGCGAGCGGTGCGGGCGCTTCAGGGGATCGATGTCCTGCGCAGCGGCGAGCGGCTCGCATACGCGCACCCTCTCATTCGCGGCGCCATCTACAACGCCCTCGATCGATCGCAGCGCGAGCGCGCGCACGCTCGCACGGCCGACTTGCTCCTCGCAGAGCGCGCCGCGCCGGCGCTTGTCGCAGCGCACTTGCTCGCAGTCGGCCCGCGCGGCGACACGCGACTCGTGCCACCCCTTCGCGACGCCGCGCGCGAAGCGCTGGCGCTCGGGGCGCCGGACGCAGCGGTTCTTTACCTCGCTCGCGCTCTTGCTGAGCCGCCCGCGGAAGCGGACCGTGTGTTCGTGACGTTGGAGCTGGGACTCGCCGAGATGCGCGTCAACCCGCGCGATGGCGTGGCGCATCTGATCGACGTGCTCGACTCCGTCGATGACGACGCCGCTCTCGCCAAAGCCACGACCGCGCTCACCCTTGCGCTGCATCAGCTCGGGCAGCACCGTGAATGGCTCCCGTTCGTCGAGCGCGTCATGGCCCGCATCAGCGATGAACGCTGCATCCGCCAAGTCGAGGCCACCTACATCTGGCTCGCAGGCTATCGGCCAGACGGGTATGCAAGCGCGAAGGAGCATCTAGCGCGAGTCGCTCCCCGATCCGACGGGGACGATGCCGCCGATCGACTGCTGCTCGGGCTGCACGCCTCGTTCGCTGCGCGTGAGGGCAAGCGCCCACAGGAAGCGCTGGAGTTTGCCCGCTCCGCCCTTGCCGGGGGTGTGCTCGTTTCTGGCTACGACACCCCGGCCTTCGCCATCCCTGTCAGCGTCCTCGTGCACCTCGATCGCTTTGAAGAAGCGATGGCCATCTGTGACGAGGCGCTGGTCAAAGCACGGCGGATCGGTTCCCCGTATCTGTTCGCGATGTCGTCCTGGGTGCGCGCTGACCTGTCGCTGCGTCGCGGCGAGCTTGCCGAGGCAGAGGCCGATGCGGCGAGCGCGATCGACGCGGACCCGGCTGCACTGCAAGGATTTCATCCCGCCTGGTTCACGCGCGCCGAGATACTGATCCACCGCGGCGACCTCGTCCGCGCCGCCGAGTACATCGACAATCCCGCGCAGGGCACAGAGGAGCCAGGCGTGTGGGCCTGGGCGCTAGCACGCGCGCGCCGGGGGATCCTGCGCGCGCGTCAGGGCCGCCTCGCCGAGGCGCTCGACGACCTGCTCACGACAGGCTCCTGGTGTGGCGCGCTCGGAGTCGTCAACCCCGCGTACCTACCGTGGCGCTCGGAGGCGGCAATGGTACTCGCCCGCCTCGGGCGTATCGAAGAGGCGCGCAGCCTCGTGCACGAGGAGGTTGCGCTCGCACGCGCATGGGGCGCACCACGGACTCTGGGCCGCGCCCTCTGCTCAGCCGGCCTGGTCGTGCGAGGAGACGAAGGCGTCGCACTGCTGCGGGACGCCGTCGATGTCTTGTCGACCTCCGAGGCGATGCTCGTCAGGGCGGAAGCGACCACCGAACTCGGCGCGGCCCTACGCCGCGAGAACCACCGATCGGAGGCGCGCGAACTGCTGTCCACGGGACTCGAACTCGCCGAACGCTGCGGGGCCGCCGGACTGACCGAGCGCGCACGCACAGAGCTGATCGCGACCGGCTCGCGCCCGCGCCGATCGGCGCGCACCGGCGTTGATTCGCTGACCGCCAGCGAGCGTCGCGTCGCACAGCTCGCTGCCGCCGGGCGAACCAACCGCGACATCGCACAGGAGCTATTCGTCACGCCCAAGACGATCGAGGTCCACCTCTCGCACACCTACCAGAAGCTCGCCATACGCTCGCGCTCCCAGCTGCCGGCAGCGCTCGCGGCGCCCGCGGACGCGTCCAACTAGACATACCTCACTCCGCGAGACCGACCGTTCGACAGCAGCGCGGAAGCGCTACCGCGACAGTCCGAACAGTTCGTCATCGGCCCATGGACCGTCACACAACACACGAGCAGGCGCTCTCCAAAGCACCGAAAAGGCGCTGTCCCGTCGCGGTGACGGCTGTCTGTCGAGCACCGGTCGGCTGGCGGATGCCCGCTTTGATCAGTCCGCGCAGCTTCTCGAGGACTACAAGAGAGTGGCGCTCTCAGACGAAGTCGCTCAGACCGGCCGGGCGACCGTTAGCCAGCAGAGCCGAGCCAGCAAGCAGAAAGGCGACCACGCCAGAGCGGACGAACTCGCGCCCGCCCTCGGTCGCGATGGCATGCCTGCAATAGGCGTGACCCCGGCGTCCGGGTTCGGCAAGCCGCGTGGCTGGCCTCGTGCCTGAGGGGTCCTCATCCTTGACGATCGCTTCGGTCACGATGGCACCGTCAAGCCGGCCACTGCTTCGGCGACATTCCAGTGGTCGCCTCCCGGCCGCACCAGCGGCCCTCGTAGCGGTCGAGGATCCGGCCTGCGTTGTGGCGCGGACTGCGGATCTTGCGGGAAGATTCAGCAGCGATAGTTCCGCGGGCGGATCCGCGCAGCAGAGCCGTCGCCACGTTCGCCTCAACATCAGTCATGTGCTAAGCCTCTGCTAAGCCCATGCGATTCGCGATCTCCATCCCGCAGTACGTTCGCGACAGCCGCTTCGACGATGACGCTTTCCGGGCGTATCTGCGCCGCGTCGAGGAGCTCGGGCTGTTCGAGAGTGCCTGGGCGCAGGAGCAGGTGATCGGCGCGGCCGGCAGCCTCGCGCCGCTCCAGACGCTGGCCTACGCCGCGGCGTGCACCGAGCAGGTGCGGCTCGGTTGTGCAGTCTTCGTGCTCCCTCTCCACAACCCCCTGCACCTGGCCAAGGCGATCAGCTCGCTTGACTGCCTCAGCCATGGCCGAGTTGAAGTGGGTGTCGTGACCGGCGGGCGCGGGCGCCCGTTTGGCGCCTTTGGAGTCGATGCGGACAGGCCCGTTGCCCGCTTCAACGAGGCCCTGGCGCTGATGAAGGCGTGCTGGACGGAGCGTGAGATCAACTTTGATGGGCGGTTCTGGAAGCTCAAGGGCGCGTCGATGGAGCCCAAGCCGGTGCAGAAGCCGTACCCGCCAGTCTGGTTCGGTGGCAGTGCGCCGGCAGGGATGCGGCGCGCGGTCCGGCACGGAGACGGGTTCATGGGCGCCGGCTCCCAGACGACTGCTCAGTTCGCCGAACAGGTCAAGGTGGTGAGGGAGGAGCTGACGGCGCAGGGCCGCGAGCCCGACACGTTCCGGATCGGCAAGCGCGTCTACGTCCACGTCGAGGACGACGCGACGCGCGGGCGCCAGCGACTCGAGGACGCGCTCACGCGACACTACGGTCGGGGCGGCTGGTCGGAACACATCCTCGCGGGCCCGGCCGAGGAGTGCACCGCCGGCATCCGTGCCGTGGCGGACGCCGGTGCGGACCTGATTCTGCTCAACCCGCTCATCGACGACGCGCAACAGCTCGAGCGGCTCGCGGCCGAGGTGATCCCGGCGCTCAGCTGAGCTCGCCGTCGCGCGGCTGAACAGTTCCTCCAGCTTCGCTGTCCGAGTCTCCCGGACCATCGCAGTCGCTTCCCGCCCAGTTGCCCCGAGCGAGTGCATCGGCGACGTAGGAGGCGTCCGGCTCCGGCTCTGCTACGCCGGCGGCGGACGAGTGCAATCGCCCCAGATCCGAGCGCGTCAGGACCGTTCCTCGACAGGCGGACGCAGAGAACCGCTGCATCGGTGTCGCGTCGGCCCGAGCCGCCGTCACGTGAGCCCTGCAATCGGGCGATTTCCGAGGCTACTTCAGCGATGGCATGGGACCGCACCTACGCTTCGCGATTTCATCGTGGTCCGGGCGGTCCACCTCGGAGTAGCTAGCACGCAACGCGTTCGTCGTCGAGTACCCGGCGGTCGGGGCGGGCACGGCCCCGTCGCCAGTCTGAGTCAAGTGCGGCAAGCCGATTTGATGCCCAATTCTGATGCCCAATTCTGAGATCGACGATTCCTGCGACGCTCCACTTCTCGGAAAGATGTTGATTACCAGCGCTTTTCTCAGTGGAGCCAGCCGGGATCGAACCGGCGACCTCCTGCTTGCAAACTAACCGGGCGACGTTCCACGCACTCGCCGCCTCCCTCCACGACTATGTGTGTGGGACATGCGACGCCGCAACTGGATGGTTCAGGGAATCGTCGTCTCAGCGGGGGCAAGCGCGCGGGTGAACCTGTCAGCGAGCTCACCGGCGGACCGCGCATGGAGGTAGCGCTCGGTTGTCGTGATCCGGGAGTGCCCCAGTGCGGATTTCACGGAGGCGAGATCCACGCCGCCAGCGACCAGCAGCGACCCATAGGTGTGGCGCAGGTCATGAAAGCGCAAGGGACGTAGGCCGACGGCATCACGAGCTCGATCGACCCGGCGCCGGAGGGCCGAGCCATCAAGCCGCCGTCCAAGCCGGTTCGCGAATACGTACTCGTCGGGGCCGGCGAATTCATGGCGGTGCGAAAGGCGAGTGAGCGCCTCCGCGGCCTGGTCGGGCAACGGGACCTCGCGGGCTCGCCGGGACTTGGTGGAGGACGCTTCGACGTCTGCGCTGACCGCTCGGCTGACCACGATCTTGCGGCGGGCGAAGTCGACATCGCGCCAGCGCAAAGCAATGAGCTCTCCGCGACGCAGGCCCGTGTACGCCGCCACCCGCACGAGCTCCGCATCCTGCTTGTCCTCTTCGGCTCGGGCGATCGATTCCGCATCGCTCACGGCAGGTGCACCTGCGTCACGGTGGGCCGCTCCGGCCAGGGCATGCGCGAGCAGCTCCACCTCTTCTGGGGAGAAGAACTCCAGGCGCGCGCGCTCGGGCTCGGGCCGGCGATCGGCGGCGATTGCGGGGTTGCGATCAAGATCGAATGTCGCCGCGCGACACCCGTAGCCGTAGATCGCGCAGATCAGTTGGCGATGCTTGTTCACCGTCCGGGGTGATGCCGCTCCAGCGGCGACCGTATCGAGCAAGGCATTGATCTCGCGCGTGGTTACGTCCGCGGCCGGACGATCGCCGAGCGCTGCCATGATCATGCCTGGATGTGAGCCAGCGCCCCGGCGGTGCGGGGCACCCGGCTCGGCCAAGAGGTAGCGGTGATCGCGCAAGGTGGCCGGCTTCGCGCCCTGGACGCGGTCAAGCCACTCGAGATACACGTGAGCGACCGCGCGGAAGGTGACGGGAGCGTTCGCTTCGCGCTCAACCTGGGCGGCGCGCGCGGCGAGCTCGCGCTCGGCCGCTCGCACGAGACGATCCTTTTCCACGACGGCGGCGTGCTCGTCGAGAAAGCCCGGCTTGGGGCGTCCGCGGCGCCGCTGCAGACTCCCCTCCCCATTCCTCTCAAGCCAAGCCGGCCCAAGGCGACGCTTCATGGTCTGTAGGTGCCCATCGGCCCGCCGATGGCGCCAGCCAGCTTCATAGACGAACTCACCAGACCGCGTGGTGGACACGACGAGCCACGAACGGGGCGGGACGTCGCTGGCATTTGTCTGGCGCATTATCTGAACAGACTACCAGCCGGAGTAGCGCTTTAATCACGCGGAGTAGCGCTCGCACCGGAGTAGCGCTCGGAGTAGCGCACAGGTCGATTATGGCTGTATTTACGGGCGCTCCGGTGCCGGAATCGACTGGAAAGCCACCTGATTGTCTCCATGTCTCCGGCCTGTCACGCCGGAGGTCGCGGGTTCGAGTCCCGTCGCTCCCGTTTCAGAAGCGCCTACAAATCGGAAGCTTTTTGGGCGACTTGGGGAGCCTGCGGAGGGTAGTGAGAGGTCCGGGCAACAGTCCCGGACAACAGTCCCGGGCAACAGTCCGCCTCTTTTTCAGGCGCCAATTTCCGGACGTGGCCGGAGTACATGCCGGAGGTTCCGGCGTTGCGACGCCCGGGCTTGAGTGGTGGCGAGGGAAGCCTTGCTTGCTCGGCCTACTTGGCGGAGGATCCTCCTGCGCTGTTGCTCTCGGCGCTCAGCCAGAGGAGCCCTGAGACCAAAGGAGGTCTGGCTTACAAGCAGGAGGTCACTGGCTTGAGCCCAGTACCGCCCATTGCGCAGATTGCCTGCAAACTGGCCGGTTCTGTCGGGTCTGCCTCTCCGCGCGTCACTTCGCGCAGCCCCCGGCGCGATTGGGCATCACGATTGGGCATCATTTGAAGGCCTAAGCGTTTGGCGTCGCCTGCCTCCCACCAGGCAGCGTCCAAACACGACGCTCACCCCCTCCGGCGTGACGCGGGTGCAATGCGCGGGCAGCCACGGGGCCGAGGTTATGTGTCGCGCGCGGATGGGGGCCGAGTCTTCGTGCTCGGCTAGGAGAGCGGCGCGCGTCGAGCAGGAGTCGGTGGACGCGGTGGCGGCCTGGCGGGCCCGTCGAGCAGGGGCTCGCGGTTGACGGCGGCTTAAGTGTCGCGCGCGGAGATGGAGGCGGCGACCGAGCGTTCATGCTCGGTGAAGTCGCCTCGCGCGCGCCCACAAGCAGTGCAGACCGTCGACTTGGCGGTGGTCATGCCGGGCGCCGGCCGGAACCGGCGGCTCGCCGGCAGTCTTCAGCCGGATCCAACAAACGGACCTCGTCGCAACCACTGCGAGCATCCCCGACTCCTTGCGCGCCTCACACGTAGTGGACGCGCTCAGAGCCACGTCGGAGGCAGTTGATGCGAATCACCTCATCGGTATGGGCTGCCGAAACGATGCAGCATGCCCTCGTTCACCGCCAGCAGCACTGCTATGAACAGAATGAGCAGAATAACGCTCATCTTTGTCTCCTCATCGCACCGAACGATGCGATCGTCGTAATTTGGTTTTTATGTTGAATCGGCCGTGAACTTTGGATAGTCAACACGCTGAGGCTTACTCGTTCGACCGGGACCAAGCAACCGTGCAACGCCGCAGAAAACGCCGGAGGTCTACGGCTTTCTTGACGTCCGCCGATCTCCGCGAGCGTCCGATCGTCGGTTCTCGACACTCCTGCATTCACGCCCGCTCGGGCATCTCGACGTCGGCGACGCGTCCCCTCGGTTGCGCGGCAGGCGGGGACGAGCTCGGCGAGCCCGCCGCTATCGACATCGTCGCCCCGACGCCGAGACCCAGTGCTGGCGAATTGGAGGGTCGGCGCTCAGCCCAACGCGACACCTGCTTCGCCGTAACTGCGGCGTTCATCCCGACTGTCGAGGCGGTTGGAGGACTCGCGGCTCGCTCAGGGTGAGTCCTGCCTCCCTCGCGACGCGTGCGCACCGTAGCTGGCTAACCGAGTCGCTTGGCGTGCTCGATCTGCGCTAACAGCAGGCGCGTCGTTTCCTTTCGTCGGCGTGACTGCGTACGGCCGAAGGAGCAGCGCGCCATCCCCGGACCCGCACTGCCCTGTTGGTGATGTCGGGGTGTGGTTGCGTGTCGCCGGTCTAGCGATCAGGCTGCAGTGTGATGCTGGCGCCCACAGAGGCTTTGATCGGCCGGGGCAGGGAGCTTGAGCTGCTCGGCGGCGTGGTCCGCGAGGTGACCGGTGGTGCGGCCAGGACCGTGCTCGTCGAGGGCGAGGCGGGGATCGGGAAGACGCGCCTGTTGAGGAGCGCGATTGCGGTAGCCCGGGAGAGCGGCGTCGCGGTGTTCCAAGGCGAGGCTCATCCGCTTGAGCGGACGCGCCCGTTCGGTGCGCTCGTAGAGGCGCTCGAGCTTCGCAGCCGTTCGAGCGATCCCCGCCGGGCGGCGATCGGCCGTCTGCTGGCTGGCGAGGGGACCGTCGCTCCCGATTCGCCCCCGGCCGGCGCTCTGCAGTTCCGGGTGGTCGAGGAGATCATCGACCTGATCGAGACGCTGTCCGACCAGGGGCCGGTGCTCGTGGCCCTGGAGGACCTCCACTGGGCCGACAGCTCGACCCTGCTGGCGTTCCGGTGGATGACTCGCCAGCTGACGCAGGTGCCACTGCTGCTCGTCGCGACCCTGCGTCCTTCCCCCCGCTCGCCGGAACTCAGCCAGCTGCTCGAGGACTCCGTCGAGTCGGGCGCGAACATCATCAGGCTCGAAGCCCTGGGGCGCTCCGACGTGGCTGCCTTGGTCCAGGCGGAGCTGGGGCTGCCACCGGGTCCGAATCTGGCCGGGCTTGTCGGTCGCGCGGCCGGGAATCCGCTATGGGTCGTGGAACTCGTGCGATCGATGTCCGCCGAGGGGACGGTTGACCTGACCGGCGTGAGCGCGGAAGTCAGTGGCGCAGACCTGCCCGATTCGCTGCGCCAGCTGATCCTGCGTCGCCTCAGTTACCTGCCTGGCGCGGCGGCGGCTGTGTTACGGAGTGCCTCGCTGCTGGGTGACGGCTTCTCGCTCGTCGACCTCGCGACCGTCACTGATCGGCGGGCCCGCGATCTCCTGGAGGAGCTCCGACCGGCGCTCGCGTCCGGGCTGTTGGCCGACCAGGGCCGGGTGCTGGTCTTCCGCCACCAGCTCGTGCGCGACGCGATCTACGAGGACATTCCGGAGGCGGCCAGGGTCGCACTGCATCGCGAGGCCGGGCGTGCGCTGACCGCCGCCGGCGCTCCGCTCTCGCAGGTGGCGAGCCACGTCCTCCTCGGTGCCGTGGTGGGAGATGCCGCAGCGGCGCTGTCGCTGCGGGCCGCCGCCCGCGAGGCTGCCGCGCGCGCCCCTGGCATCGCCGTCGACCTGCTGCGCAGAGCGCAGGAGTTGCTGCCGCCCGGCCATCCCGAGCGCGACCGCGTCCTCCAGGAGCTGGTCGTCGCCTTGCTGCGCACGGG
>CABEAW010000004.1_pt1 | contig 9777 bp, 9 predicted proteins | sample 3422111 | NCBI WGS metagenome assembly CABEAW01 (sample SAMEA5534326, study PRJEB31848) | metagenome | biome: tundra; feature: field; material: soil | place: USA | collected 2013-05 | depth 0.15 m | reverse complement strand
CGCCCGATCTCGCCGGGAGCGGGAGGAGAAGCTGAGCGACGGGGTACAGCGGCGTGTTGGAGTGCAGCGCCGAGCAACGCAGAACGAGGGAACGCGCGCTTTCCTGCACGAGGCCCCGGGCGAACCGAACGAGGTGGGACTTTCCAATGCCGGGTTCACCGGAGATGACCACATAGCCGCCGCTCTGCGCGGCCTCCTGCCAGGCCCGCTCGAGCGTGGCCCGTTCGGTCTCCCGACCGACCATTTCACCCTCCGAGGTGTGACTCGCGCCTTCGTCGTCGTCCGGACGCACCGACACGACTCGGAAGAGCTCGACCGGTCGGTTGATGCCCTTGAGCGAGCGCGCTCCGAGCGCCACGGCCTCCACGCGGTTGCGCACGAGGCCGAGGGTGTCAGCACTCATCACGACGGTGCCGGTGGCGGCAGCGGCCTGGACACGCGCCGCCACGTTAGGCGTCTCGCCGATAATCTCGCCGGGGCGGGCCCAAGAGCCGCTACCCAGATCGGAGATGACGGCCAAGCCCGTGTGGATGCCGATCCGGACCTTCAGGTCCCACGTAGCGCCACTGCTCGGCGAACGCAGTTGACTGACCGCGTCGACCACGGCCAGAGCGGTCAGCACGGCCCGCAGCCCGTCGTCCTCGTGAGCGCGGGGGTAGCCGAAGTAGATGAGCACGCCATCGCCCATGAAGTGGGCAATGTGGCCGTCGTGCCGGCGCACGATCTCCGCGCATGCCTCGTGGTAGGCGTGGAGGAGTTCCCGTGTGTCCTCAGGGTCGAGGGCGCTGGCGATCTCAGTCGAGCCGACCAGGTCGCAGAACATAACGGTCAGCCGGCGGCGGGTGCCCGACGCATTGGCGCCAGCCCCGGCGGCGGCTCGGGCGAGCGCGGCGACGACCGCCGGGTCTTCCGGATCGAGCGCGGCGGCGGCTTGCGCAATGGCGACCGCCGACGACCAGTCGCCTCGGCCGCAGGCGGCGGCGGCGGCGGCGAGCAGCGGGCGTACCGCCTGCTGGCGATCGTCTACGCCGGGCACCATACTTTCCCGCAGGGTTGCCGCCGGCGGCTCCAGGCGGCCCCGTCAGTGCTGTCCGGCGCCGCTACCTTCGCGACAGCAGAATCATGCCCCACTTCTGGGGACTCTACCCCTCAGTGACACACGAGGACAAGCTGACGCAGGCCCCGTGAGCCCGATCACGCTCATCGCAGTTCTGGGCGTGACCGAGGTGTCTTCCTTCAGACCGGCGCATAACACCTCCCTTTCACGCGACACCCCCGCGAATGCAGGACCGCGCCCGTACAATCGGACCTGCCCGCATTCGAAAAGGCTCGGTCCGGGGCGTCCCGATCATCGAGAACATCGGCTACAACCTGGAGGATGACCCGGGGGCCAGTTGCAGCTTTGACTTTGGCCTGCACAACCACAGCACTGTCGGTCGGAACCCCGGTTCCCCCTAGCTTAGACAATATGGATTGACCGTCCGTCCGGCCCGCGGTGTAGAAGTGGCCGGCTCCCCCACGGTGTTCGTGGGGTGAAGTTCATGCCGCGCGGTAGCCGCCGCGCGACAGCCCACAACCGCATATTGGAGGAACCAGCCATGGCGAAGGCTAAGACTCTCGTCGGCTTGGACGTGCACGCGACGAAGATCGTCGCGGTGGTCTTGGACGCCGAGACGGGACAGTTGCAGACGTTTTCGATGGACGGTGATGCTGCGGGCGCGGCCGGGTTCTGTGCGGGCCTGCCGCGGCCGGTGCGGGTGGCGTATGAGGCCGGTCCGACGGGGTACGGTCTGGCGCGCGAGCTCGCCAAGCGCGGCGTGGAGTGCGTGGTCGCGGCGCCGAGCAAGATCCCGCGCGCAAGCGGGGATCGCGTGAAGACCGATCGGCGGGACGCCGAGCATCTGGTGCGGCTGCTGCTGGCGGGCAAGCTGCACGCGGTCAGGGTTCCCGGCGATGAGGAGGAGGCGCTGCGTGACCTGGTCCGCGCCCGTGACGCGGTCCGGAGGGATCTGATGCGAGCGCGGCATCGGCTCTCCAAGCTGCTGTTACGTCACGGGATCCGGTTCGATGACGGTCAGGCGTGGACCGAGCGGCACCGCCAGTGGCTTGCGACGATCACGCTGGACTGGCCGGCGGCGCACACGACGATGCTGGACGCCCGCGGCGCGATCGACGCGCTCTGCCATCGCCGCGACGGCCTGGAGCGCGAGATCGTCGCGCTGCTGCCGGCCTGCCCGTGGGCGGTGCAGGTCGGGCGGTTGCGGTGCCTGCGCGGGGTCGACACGCTGACCGCCGTCGGCCTGTGCGCGGAGATCGGCGACTTTGAGCGCTTCGCCCGCGCCGAGCAGTTGATGAGCTACGTCGGACTGGTCCCCAGCGAGTCGACGACTGGTCAGCAGCGCCGGCTCGGGTCGATCACCAAGACCGGCTCCGGGCACGCCCGGCGGCTGCTGGTCGAAGCAGCCTGGCATTACCGCCCCCGGCCGAGCATCGGCAAAGCGCTCACCGACCGCCAAGCCGACCAGCCCCCAGAGGCGATCGCGATCGCGTGGTCAGCCCAACGACGACTACACCGCACCTGGACGCGCCTCGAGGCCCGCGCGAAGCGCCGCACGATCATCGCGGTCGCCGCCGCCCGCGAGCTCGCCGGGTTCGCCTGGGCGATCACCCAAATCGAATAAACCAGCAGCACGATTCCAGAACTGACATCCCGTCGGCTGGGTCGGTGGCGGCCCGGCACCGCGCGGGGAACCCGCGAGCTAACTATGAGCAACCCGCCCCCACAGGGCTGGCCACGCCCGATCTTAGACAGCGGCACCCCACGACGAACCATGGTCCTGCGGCACCCCCAAACCCGCGTATATCAGTCTGACACGCGTCGCGCACAGCCTGCCGGACCGCCACCCACCCAGCCGACCCACACTCCCCCTTGACCTGACCCGCGAAAGCGACAAATTCATGACGCCCCCCTTGACAAAACGCTCTCCATATCAGCTAGCTAGGTCGTCGGCGCTCGGTAGCGCAGTCCGTCGAGCGCCATGTCGAGAATGTGGTCGATCTGCTCGGCCTCGGCGGATGGGATCTTCGCGATCCCGCCGACCATTTGTATGACCTCGGTGAGGTTCGTGTCGGTGCGGACGACTCGGGCCTGCTGCGCACGGTGCACTAGCGGCTCGCCCGCGGCATAGAGTCCGGTGCGGCAGCTTCGAAAGACGTCTGCGTCGCGGTCGACGTAGCTCAGCAGCTCTTGGGCGAGCGCTTGCTTCGTGGCTAGGTATGCCACGAATCGGTGCAGCCAACCGACGAGGGCGTCCCATGGCGGCAGTTCGGCGAGGTCGGCGGCTGAACGACACAGCGCCTCGACCTCGTCGACGTATACGGCCTCGAGTAGGGTCTGATGGTTCGGGAAGTGGCGGTACAGCGTGCCGATCCCGACGTGCGCGCGTCGCGCGATCTCCTCCAACGACGTCGAGGTTCCGTCCTCGGCGAATGCGTCGCGCGCGGCGGCGATCAGCTTCTCGTAGTTTCGCAGCGCGTCGGCCCGCTTCGGGCGCGCCGCGGCGAAGTCGCGGAAGGTGTCGGTGGTGCTCATGGGGCCAATTCCTGGATTCCCTTGACAAACCGGAGGTAGCCGCCACTTAAGTCTGGAGGATGCCTCACTGCGCCCTCACCAGCTGCGTCGATCGTCGGCGCAGCGAACGCCTGCTCGGCCCACGCCACCTCGTGTTCGCTCGGCTCGTAATCGGCGTAGACGAGCGTCGTGGCGAAGTCCCGGTGTCCCATCCATTCCTGCAAGGTTCGCATCGGCACGCCGGCGGCGGCCATCCGAGTCCCGAACGTGTGTCGTAGATCATGGAAGCGGACGTCGCGCACTCCGGCACGGGTCAAGGCCTGCTTGAAGCGTTTGAGGATCTTTGACCCATCGAGCGGCGTTCCCTCCACGCGGCTCGCGGGGTGCGCGAAGACCAGCGCCTCACCATCAGCCGGCGGGGCGAGGTCGAACAGCCGCTGCAGCTCGCCGGCGAGCCGGTCGGTGAGCGGGACGCTCCGGCTCGATCGCCGGGATTTGGGCGCGCCGAACTCGCCCCGGACCCTCTCGGATGACGGCTTCTGCCGAGGATCGGCGGGGCTCGTGGTGTCCTGCGTGTGGGCGCCGGCTCCAGGGCCGCGTCGTCAAGGTGACAGGAACTGCCGGGTCAGCTCGATGAGCTCCGTTGTTGCCTCCCGGGCCTCAGTCACGCTCGCCCGGGAGACAATGCCGGCGGCATAGGACGCCTCGTTCCGTCGCTCGCGGGAGGCGTCAAGGCTCTCTAGGAGCTCCTCGGTATCGCCGCCGGGGAGCTCAGCGCACGCGGCTTCGAGCCGGATGACATGAGCCCGATAGCCGGCAGTGACGCGCAAGCCGACGGCCTGGAGCACCGCGTCGCACGCGGCCATGGTCGCGTTGTGAAGCAGGACTGCCTGAGACTCCGAGCTGAGCGTGGTCGTGTTGGCGTCGTTGAGGAACCGCTGGGCCTGCGCGAGGAATTCGCGGGCTCTGACCTTGTCTTCGTAGACCTTCTCGATGCGAGCGTCGGTCATCGTTGGGCGACGATGGTCAGATCTCCAACGAGCGGCGTGGTCGGTGCCTCGAGGACGCTTCGCGCGAAGCTCGATCGGTCGGCAACCAGGTGCCGGAACTCATCGGCGCCGAGCAGGGTCACGTCGATCGTGCGTCCTGCTGCCTTACTGATGGGGCGCACCTGCCGGCGGACCTCACGGAGGTCGGCGTCGCCGACCACGAGGACGTCGATGTCGCTGTCGGGCCGGCGGGCCCCGGCTGCCCACGAGCCGTAGATCACCGCCGCCTCGACGTCGGGCCGCTTGAGACTGGTCCGCAGCTGCGCTTCCACTCCGATGGTGCGGCTGAGCAAGTTCGCGAGCGGTTCGAACAGCGGATCGCTGGGAGCAGCCTGGAAGCGGTGAGGGCGCGAGGTCGCATCGCGGCTGATGATGCCTGCGGCCTCAGCTCGCCCGAGCTCGCGGTGGACCGAGGACTGAGGCGCTGAGAGGGCCTCGGCGAGTGCCTGGAGTGTCCATTCGCGCTCGGGTTGAAGCAGCAGCGAGGCCAGGAGTCGCATCTGCATCTCCGACCGGAAGAGGGGAAGGATCGTCGGTGCTGAGATTCGCATTACTGGGAACTATATCCCAGGAAAGCGATGATCATGCCGGCTCGGGAGCGAGCTGGGAAGGCGGTGCCGCGCTCGCCTCGCGACGACGCTGCTTCCCCTTGAACCTGGTCGTCTGGGCCGGCTAACACCGACGGGTGCTCCTGGAGAGACCTCACAAGCGCGGCCGCGCCGCCGTTGGTGGGTCAGCGGTCGCGAAGCGGGCGGGCGTCGGTGGACCATCCGACCCGGTGAAGCAGGCGTCCGCGCGTTGGTCGGCGCTGCGCTTGTCGCCGAAACCCGGGCGGACGAGGAGGGATGCAGAGTCGCGGTGATGCGTAGGCAGCGGCGCCACCAGCAGCTCTGGTCTGTCGCCTCACCGGCGACGGCCACCGCGCTCGGAAGTCGGCGGTTCCGCAAGTCCGTCGCCGAAGCAGCCGACGCCTGCTTCCGTTGATCGGAAGCGTCCCCCCAAGCCGCAAAGATGACGAAAACTGGCGCCAGCAGGGTCCGCGCTCACGCACCGATGCGTGGCAAAGCGAGGCTGCGGTCGTCGGCAGTAGCCGTGGCCTCGCGCCCGAAAAGCCTCATGTTCGCGGACGCGTTTGCACCGCGGTCCGGGAGCGGGCGGGTTCAATGCCTTATTCCCGCGGAGCAGTAGCCTTTTGTCAATGGGTAAAGGCAACCGCAACCGCAACCGGAGACGTGAGGAGCTTGAGCGTGGACAGTCGTCTACGTTCACCTCGTCTCCGACGCCGATTGGTCGCATATCTTGTGACAACGGCGAGTGCATTCAAGTGGGTTTGATTCCTCGCAACATTCTCACTGCGATCGTTCCGCTCACCCTTCGAGATCAGCAGGGCGTCAAACCGCTCGGCACCGCCTTCTCAGTTGGACACTTCCCCAGCGGCCACTCGGTCTTTGTGACCGCCAAGCATGTGGTTGACTGCAATTTGCCACCCCAGCCGGGTGTCGACATCTTGGCAATCATGCCAGTAAGTCCCGAGCACGACCAAGCACCCCTACAGCTTACCGGTGCGCGGACGGTTCAGATGAGTCTTGCCGAGGAGTTTTGCGATGTTGCTCTACTCGTGGTCGATCGTCGAACGGCGCCGCTGCAGGTCTTCGCTGATCTCCGCAACATGCCGCTGACCTTTGGTCGCCCCCAGGTCGGTGGCAAGTGCTTGGCGCTTGGCTACTCGGACATGGCAATCGGAAAATTGACAGAGGACGCCGGGCCATGGGATTTCAAGTTACGTGCGTCACAGGGGGTCATTGAGGAACTGCATCCCACGAAGCGGGATGCCTCGATGGTCAACTTTCCGAGCTTTCGTACTAACGCCTACTACGAACATGGAATGAGCGGCGGCCCGCTGGTGAATGAGAATGGCCGAGTTATTGGGGTCGTGTCGTCAAGCTACGACCAAGCGCATGCGACGGCGTATGCCGCCGCCGTCGCTGCCATCGGTGAGCTGTCTATCGATCTCGAGGACCAGAGGGGCAATGTGGCAACATGGCCGATGAAGCAACTGGCTGAGGACGGCATCTTGAACCTTGATCGGGGGCAGGTCACGCTTGCCAGGGACAACTCCGGCCTCGTGCTGACATGGGCCGAGGAGAAGTGATGTCGGCATCGACCGAGCGAGTGGGCGCTTTCGCGTCGTTCGCCTGACCGGGAACGCGAACGCCCTGACGCTCGATCGCGTCGAGTAGCGGGCGCGACTCCGGGACGCACAGGGTCCTACTCGAGACCGGAGCAGTCCAGCCGAGAGGCGCTCTCGGGAGAGCGCGGCCGTGGCCGTGGTCGCCGATTTGCCGGTCTCGGTGCCGCTGCGCATCGCTCCGATTCTGCGCGCGGCACACCCGCCCCGCTTCCGGCGATGAGCGGGCGCGAGCGGCAGTCGGGCCGACGAGCTGGTCGTCGCCAGATCCGCGCACCGGTGCTTGCAGAGATCTTGCAAACGATCGCGCCAAAGCAGGAGCCGGCGGTAAACGCTGGGAGGCTTTCGCAGCTGGGGAAAATCGCTAGTCGAGGGACGGACCGACGTCAGAGCGCTGCTTCGCCGGACGAGCGGTAGCCACGGGAGTTCCGTGCTTGCCGGCTCCGCATGCCATGCAAGCAGTCGCGCTTGCTCGCGGCCGTTCCGCTGCCACGCTGCGTCGCCCAGAAACCGGAAGTCTGCCTCGACCTCGGCGAGACTGTCGCAGCTGGGGACAGGCGCTATGTCGTCCGGGCACTTGCTGACGACCGCTTCGCCGCCCGGAGCGGCAGTGACGGCGTCGAATTCAAGGTCTCCGTCAAAGGCGCCGCTCTGCGGACGCGGGTCGGCTCGCTGGCTTTCGCATCGGACCACAGACCAGCGGTCTTCCGCCCGCCGATCGGCATAGCCCTTGTCCCCAGAAGCACTCACGTCATCGGGTCTGATCGAGCCTTCGTTGACGCCCGCTTCCGCACACGACCGCGAGTTCGGCTCGCCCGTCACTGGACCGGCGGACAGCGCCGCTTCCTCGTGCGAAACGATCGTCTGCCGGCGTTTGTGACGCGGCTCAGGGTCGGCCGCGTCTGATGAGGTCTGCTCGTTATCGCGTTGCTGTACCCACCAGCAGCTCGCACGGCCCGGTAAAGCCCTCAGCGCCGTCGAACTCTGCGAGCGCCTCTCCAACCTCTTGCCATGCCGCTTCGCGCTCGGCCTCGTCGAGCCCCGCGAGCATCTGGTGGAGGGCGCCGTACGATTCCCGTTGCAAGCGCAGACACTCGGCAGCGGAGGCCATGCGAAGTGGTGAGCGCACGGCTTGGACGTTGACGTTGCCAAAGCCGGCTTGTTCGAACGCTTTTGCGAGGACCCCGTCGCCACCAAGGCTGAACGGCCCCGGCTGCCCCGGTAGGGGCGGTGCCAACTGGGCTCGCCGACGGATGATCCCGACTGCCACCGAGAAGAACCGACCGTTCTCAGGCGTCGACCAGATGACCGCCGCTACCCGCCCGCCGGGGCGCAGCACGCGGCGTATTTCGGCCAACGCACCCTGCTGGTCAGGGAAGTAGATGATCCCGAGGCGCGAGATGACCGCATCGAATGACGCGTCCTGAACGCCGGCGAGACTCTCGCCGTCCAGCTCTCGTGTCTCCACGTTGGCCAAGCCGGCGCTGCGGGCGGCGGCAGCGGCGTACTCGAGGATCGCGGGCGAGATGTCGGTTGCCAACACGCGCCCGACGGACCCCACGCGGCGCGCCGCGGCGAGCGTCTGACCTCCCGCGCCGGCGGCTACGTCGAGTACGCGTGCGCCGGTTTGAACGCCGGCACCGTCGAGCATCGCGTCAGTCGCCGGGCCGAGCCAGTCCTCCAGCGTCGGACCCCAGCGGTCCCATGCTTCAGCCGACTCCTGCCACTGCTCCCGTGTGGTCGCCTTGAACTTGGCCGGATCAAACGTTGGTGTCCCCACGGTTGTCCCCTCGAATCGCCGTCAACATTGCGCGGCGGTCCGGGCGTGCGCTCGCCGCCGCCGCGGGCCGAGTCTATTCGCGATCGTCAGTCCGAACATAGCTGTGCCGGGGGTCGCATGCGCGCCTCCTGCGAGGCCAATGCCAGGGCGCGCCGGTCAACGGGCCCTGAGATGCTCGCTCGGTCGGCAAGGCGCAAGTCGACTCAGAGCCGGTCCGACCCTAGCCAGAGTTCCGATTCCAGATCGAGGCGACTGTGTCCCCCGACTGTGCCGCTCCGGAACGATCTCGCTCGTCTCGGACCTCGCGAGCGCCGCACTTGCTTCCCGAGCTGAGCGGAACTGTCTGCCTGGGCGACGAGCGACTGCTCCCGACGAGGCTCGGGTCTGTCAAATCCGCGCCGTCGAGCGCTTGCTGGCGTCGCGCGGCTCGCCGGCGAGCAAGCGCTCGTGGGTGCGGACGTCGCTTCTGCTTTGGACAGTCGGAGCCGCTCCGGCCGGACGAGTGCTCTGCCACGCACCCGAGCGTCAGGGCCGACGAATCCGGCGATCGCTTTCGTCACCTCGGCTGGCGAGGCCTGACGCTCGGAATCAACGGATAGGGGGCGTCGGGAGCCCGCCTCTCGTCGGAGCGGTACGGGCGCCGTCTCGGGCGTCGCTTCTCGCGCAAGGCACCCTGCTAGCACTACGCCTTGCGCATGCACGGGTTCCACGCGTTGCAGGGAAGCTGTCCGCGGCGCCAAGTAGCCCGTCTGAATGCCAGACCAGGTGTCTCTCAATGTCGGAGACGGCGTCGCGCTGCTCATCTTCCCTGTCCATCGACTCGGGCGGGTCGTGCGGGACATGGCGAAGGCTGCGACACCTCCAGACGCTGCGCAGGACGGTCTGCTCCCTCGGTTCACGTTCGGCCCGGTTCCGCACCCTCGGTGCCGCGACCATCATTCTCTGCGTCGTCGCTCGGAATGGCTACGACTCGCGGTGTGGAAAGCTAGACACCGTGTCCCATCTGCCCGAGCCGATGAAGGTTCGCTCACTCCGCGCGCCACCGTTGCTGAACTGAAAGGAGGATCCGCTGATGCCAAATGGTGCCAAGCGGCTCAAGAATAAGGTCTGCGTTGTCACCGGCGCGTCCAGCGCCAACACGGTGTCGGTCCACGCTCGCGGACAGCCGACCTCACCGACGAGGCTCAGG
>CABEAW010000636.1_pt1 | contig 9967 bp, 8 predicted proteins | sample 3422111 | NCBI WGS metagenome assembly CABEAW01 (sample SAMEA5534326, study PRJEB31848) | metagenome | biome: tundra; feature: field; material: soil | place: USA | collected 2013-05 | depth 0.15 m | reverse complement strand
GTCGATCACGAGCAGCGGGATGAACGACAGCCGGCGCAGCTCGGCCTCGAGGTTGCCCTGTCGTTTGGCCTCTGACAGGCGGGCGACCCATTCGGTCGCGGTCGCGAACTGCACCCGTTGGCCTGCCAAGCAGGCGCGGATCGACAGAGCGATCGCGACGTGGGTCTTGCCGGTGCCGGGTGGGCCGAGGAGGATGACGTTCTGCTTGGCGTGCAGGAAGTCGAGCTGACCGAGGTGCTCGACGATCGTCTTCTTCACCGACCGTTGGAAGGTGAAGTCAAACTCCTCCAATGTTTTGCGGGCGGGGAACCGGGCGGTCTTGATACGGCCCTCACCGCCGTGGCTCTCCCGCGCGGAGACCTCGGTGCCCAAGAGGATCTCGGCGAACCGCTCATAGCTCCAGGACTCCTCCCGGGCGCGGTCGGCGAGCACCGGCAACGCCCTCGCCGCGGCCGGCGCCTTCAATGCGCCGAACAGGTGCGCGAGCTCGGACGCGGTCTTGGCCATCAGGCTGGGATCAGCGCGTCATAGCGCGACAGGGGGCGGATCTCGACATCGACCTCGTGCCCCTGGCGACGTTGGGTCCGGAGCCTGTCGAGCTGGTTCTGGTGCGCCGGGTCGGTGAACGTGAGCCCGCCCGCGAACGATCGGCGATGCTGAGCAGCGAGCTCACCGGTATCGAGCACGACCGCGGTCACCTCGCTCTGGGAGACCCGCAGCTCGACGCGCCGACCGGCGAACTGCGGGTCAACGGAGTAGTCGTTGCGATCGACACGGAGATACGGCTGCTGCGAAACGCGGACCACGGTCCGCCGATCACTGTCCGGCAGCCGGTCAGGCAGCCGCCGCATCCGCGCGCGCTCCTGGACCAGCCGCTCGACCGGAACGCCACGGATCGTGCGATGCACCCGCTGGTTGACCTTCCCGCACCATCCGTCGAGCTGGTCCTGGAAGTCGAGGTGGTTCGCGAACCGACGACCCGGCACGAAGTTCGACCGCATGAACCGATGCGAGCGCTCGAGGATCCCCTTCGCCTGCGGATCAGCAGCCCCGAGGATGATCCAACCAACACAGAGCTGCCCGCAGAACGCGGCGAACTCGCTCGTGGGGCGCCCACCACCGGCGATCGCGCCTTCGCGGTCCCACACCAGCTTCTCCGGCAACACCCCGATCCGATCAAGACACCGGCCGACGCCCCAAAGGATGTCCGGCGCCTCCTTGGAGAAGACCAGCGCGCCGGCGATCACCCGCGACCAACACAACTCCGCGGTGACCACATACCCACGGCGCAGCTGCCCGTGCCCGACCGGGATCAGCTCCCGAGGCTCCCACAGATCGCACTGCACCAACTCTCCCGGCCGGTAGATCGTGCGCTGAAACGTCCGGCGCCGCTGAAATCGAGGGCGGACCTCGCGGACGTAGTCATCAAAGATCGACTTGCCGCCCTCATACCCAAGCTCGGTCGCCATCTCTCTGAGCCGCAACGACGGGATCATCGAATCAGCCAGCAGCAGCCCACAGATCCACTCCTGAAACGGACCGACCTTCGAGCCGGCCGCCGGCCGCTCGTACTTCGGTGGCTCACCCAACGCCAGCGCACGAGCGACCGTGTCACGCGCGACCCCGAGCGACCGCGCGACCTGCCGCTGCGAGCGCCCGTCGACCAACACCAACCGTCTGATCTCAGCCCACTGCTCCACGCCGACCACACACTCCTCCCCGCCCGATCCACCCAGATCAGACGAGCGTCAACGGCCGGCCAGACAACCCCAGCCCCGCACCAGATGGCCTAGTTTTCAACCGGCGCAGGTGGCCCAGTATTCACCCGGCGCCCACAGCAATCGCCCCAAATCCGCTTGCGGCGATCCGTGTCGGCCGGCCGCTGATCGTCGCGCTGGACACCGAGCGCGGCCTTGTGCTTTCAATCCGATCGGGCCAAGCGGCGCGCTTGTGCAAACGCGTGAAGGGAGCGGCCGGCGCCGCTGCGGCCGGGACGGCTGGTTTGCCGCTAACTGGGCGACACGACGCATCGCCGGCGGACTGCTGCTCCCCGCGGAAGGCGGTCAGGGCGGCGGCCCCATCAACGGGTTGAGATCGGTGCGCATCGTCGAGGGCTGCCCGTGGCTGCTTCCGGACAACACCAGCCACGATCGCTCGAGCCGGGCGCCTGGTTCCATTCGTGCAACCGAGCGACGCGATCGGCGCGACCGGTCTGCTTGCTGGGCGTGCGTGAAGTCGCGCCGCCGGCAACCACGATGACTGCCGCTCGCTCGCGAGGCTGTCGCACAAACCAAACCGGTTGTACGAATCTGACAACGGCCAATTTCGCTGGCCTCGTGAGAGCGGCTCAGCCGGGCAGAGCGGGTCCTCCGCGACGGAAATGGTTCACCCCAGAATCGTCACCTTGTCGCAAACGTACAAATAGTTGAGACCGGTGATGGTTTGTGCGACAGCCTCTCGCAGGAGCAGGCGTCCGCGCCGTTGCTCGCGGCGCTCCCGTTCTGGAACGAAGGCGGCGCTCCCCGCCGGTCCGGCAGCCGACGGGGACGACGTGGATGCTCTCGTTCCGAAGCAGGAGCCTCAGTCGGCGAGGTGTGGTCGCACGAAGCTGCCGAATCTGCGTGGATGCAGAAGAGAACCGGCGCGGTGTCAACGATCACCGGGATTCCCCATGTCGATGCCGTCGAGGTCCCCGCGAAGAGCGGCACGTGCCTCGAGGTCGAGGGCTCCGCCCGTCTTCTGCAAAGTCGCCGCACCAGAGACGACCGCGAGGCTTCTGGTTCCGTCGCCGGGCCGGTCGAAGCGGGAGCAGCGCTCCGAGTCGGGCAATCAGCCGCAGCGCCCAAGAGTCCTCGATCGCCAAAGCTCGCCGGCGCCTCGTAGGCCGCAGGCGGATGCGATCGTGGGTCGCGACCCGCTGCTCCGCTTGATGCCGCACGCGCCCGGCGGACTACGGGCTGGGTGTGGTGAGCTGCTGAAAGCGCGCTTGGAGGAAGCGGCGCTCGGTTGCGTTGTCGGTCAGTTTGATCGCTTCGCGGTAGGCGTCCGCAGCTTCGGTGTGTCGCGCAAGGCGACGCAGAAGCTCGGCGCGGATCGAGTGGTAGTGCTGGTAGCCGTCGAGGTTGAGCGTGTTGGTCAGCTCCAGGGCGGCTGCGGGGCCGTGCACTTCGGCGAGCGCGACGGCTCGGTTAAGCGCGACGATCGGTGACGGGTGGCACGCGTAGAGCTGGTCGTAGAGCGCAAGGATCTGCGGCCAGTCGGTCTGTGCGTGTGAGGGCGCGTCAGCGTGGACGGCGTTGATCGCTGCCTGGATTTGGTAGACGCCGGGGAGGTTGGCGCGCAGGCAATCACGGACGATTCCGTGCGCTTCGTCGATCAGTCGTCGGTCCCACAACTGCCGGTCCTGGTCGGCGAGGGGCACGAGATCGCCGCCGGGGCTCGTGCGCGCCGAGGTGCGCGCGTGCGTGAGAAGCATCAGCGCGAGCAGTCCTCTCACTTCGCGTTCGTCGGGCTTCAGCGCTGCCAGCAACCGCCCGAGCCGGATCGCCTCCTCGCACAGCTCGACGCGGACGAGCTGATCGCCGCTGTTGGCCACGTATCCCTCATTGAAGATGAGGTAGATGACTGCGAGCACCGTGGCGAGGCGGTCAGGCAGCTCACCTTCGTCGGGGACGCGGTACGGGATGCGCGCGTCACGAATCTTGCCCTTAGCGCGCACCAGCCGCTGCGCCATCGTGCTCTCGCTGACCAGGAACGCGCGGGCGATCTCGGCGGTCTGCAGTCCACCCAACAGCCTGAGCGTCAGGGCGACCTGAGCGGGCTGGCCGAGCGCCGGATGACAGCAGGTAAAGATCAGGCGCAGGCGGTCGTCGCGCACAGGACCCTCTGGCTCGCCGCCCATCCGACGCTGCTGAGCGAGCAGCCGGTGAGCTTGCTCGTGGCGCTGCGCTCGCGAGGACTCGCGGCGCAGCCGGTCGATCGCGCGGTTGCGTGCGGTCGTGATGATCCACCCCGCCGGGCTCGGCGGCACGCCGGCTTTCGGCCAGCGCTCGCACGCGATCGTGAACGCCTCCTGCACCGCGTCTTCGGCGATGTCGATATCGCCGAAGACGCGGACCAGGATGGCGACCGCACGTCCGTGCTCCTCGCGAAACACTCGCGCGACATCACCGTGGTCAAGCTGGCCAGTCAGTCCTGCGGCTCCTCTTGGAACGGGCGCACCTCCACCGGGATCCGGCACGCCCGCGCGGCCTTCCGTCCCCATGCCAGCGCCGCGTCCAGATCCGGCGCCTTGATCACCCAGATCCCACCGATGTGCTCCTTGCCCTCCAGAAACGGACCGTCGGTCACAAGCACCTCACCGTCTGAGAGTTTGAGCACTGTCGCGGTGCTCGACGGATGCAGCCCGCCGGCGAAGACCCACGCCCCAGCGGCCCGAAGCTCGTCGTTGACCGCGCCGACATCCGCCATGATCTGCTCGATGTCGGCAGGCGCTGGCGCGCTCTCCGTGACATCCGGGTGATACACGCTCAACAGATACTGCTTCATCTGACCAGCCTCCTGTAAATCGTGGGGCGCGGCCCGTTGCCTGCCCTCTCGTCATCTACACGAACACACATCTCCCAAATCGACATCCCAGTCGAACGCGGGAGCAATCCGGCCTCGCCATCGCCGTCAGGGCGCTCGAACGGGTCTCGTAGAGCCCAACCGCCGCCGCCAACCGCAAGCATGCCCGCGCCGCACCGGCATGATGAACGCACCGCGCGCGCTTATCTCGCCGCCAGGAAAGCTGACAGATCGAACATCAACCGCCTCGCGCACGATCACTCGCACTCCCACCACTCCTGGTTCGTCGCCGACGCGGCAGCAAGCCCAAGACTGCCGTTCTCGAGCAGCTGCGCTATGAGGCCCGGGCGAGCCGCCGAGACGCCCGCATCGACCTCGGAGCGGTAGCCGTCGTCGTCGAGCGCTTGCGAGGTCGCGGCTAGCGATGCTGCAGAAGCAGGAGCCGGGCCCGAACGCAGCGAGACACTCGCAACTGAGCAATACCAGCAGCGAGGGCGTGGCCGCCGGCCACAGTGCCGCTCCGCGGCGATTGCGGGAGACGGGCGTCTCGACGCGTTAGCTGACCCGCGGCTCGTGAGCAAGCGTCTGGCGGATCCGCAGAGAGATCACTGACCCGCTTGCTGATGACCAAGATCAGCCGGGCCGAGCTAACGATCTCGCGGTCCCTGCGCGCGCTCGCAATCGCCCAGTAGCGAGCGTCGGTGTGCGCCGCCCCGCACGAGTGCTTTGTCTCGCGCACGGCGCGGGATCGGACGATTGCAAGGGCGACGTAGCAGTCGCCCCGATCGTCCCTGTCCTCGCCGAGGGTCACGATCGCTTTCGCTCACAAGCTGCGCACACCCGTTTCGACGCGACCTTTGCATCTGGCTTCCGTAGCGCGCCGTTCGCACGACCCAGCATCCGCTTCTGTTCCGATCCGATCGGGGCGACGGCAGCCTCTCACAGAGGATCGAACAGCGGACGCTTTTGACACCGAGACGGCGGTGCCGCACCCGCGACCAGGCCGTCGCAAACGCCGAACCTCTTGCGCGGCAACCCGTCCGCTCGTACGCTCATGTCAGCTGCGACATCAGTCTCGGGAGGCAACGTGAGGAGTGCTCGTCGGTACCTGCTGGTCTGGACGGCCGTCGTCTCGACGCTCGGATGGCTCGCAATCGCGGGCGCCGATGCGCACCCACGCAGCGGCGGCGCAGTGACAGGCCGAGTCGGTCCGGTACCGCGTCGTCTGCTCCGGTTCCTTAACTCCGAGGTATTTGGGTTCCGTGTCGCGACCGGGCGGGCGACGGCGACGATCACCAAGCGAGCGGCGGTCAACGACGCGGTACGCGCCGGGCAATGGCGGGCCGCCTCGGCGGAGGGGATCTCGCTCATACGACTGGCGCACCGCATGCACAAGGTCCCTGCCGGATACCCGGTGTGGCTGGTTAGCGTCAAGCCACGAAGCCCCGTCTACGACAGCTCACGCGAGCCGGCGGCTAACTACATCATTGTCGTCGTCAGCGCTCGTGATGGTCATCTGCTCGGGGACGACGCGGGTTACAGCCCGGCTCTCAACAACACCTCAGGCCCGAGCTGGGGCGAGGGGGAATGGACGGGCAAGTCCCCCTGATGAGCGTGGCGGCGCCCGACCGGAGGATGAGCCATCCGTCACTGCCGACATGCGGGTGAGCGGCAGAGTCAACGCCTCCTGGCGACCGCGAGTAGCAGAGGATCTCGTCGCTCGACGGCGCGGCGCCGATGCCATTTGCCGTCTCAGCTGGGGATCGACCACCGGACGTTCGTGACGGCCGTTCGGACCGTCGTACTCCGGTCGGGAGCGCGTCGCAACTGCCCAACGTTCTACGAACATCGTCTCGGGGCCCCGCGAGCCCTCCTTTTATCCCGACCAGAGCGCCTCTCCCAACTCCCAACCGCCCAGTGCAGGCAAAAACGCGAATCGGTGCACGCCAAGTCGGGATAACCGGAAAGTCGGGATAAAGCCGGTTAAGTTCACCCCCAAATTCAGCGTTCACGACGTAAACGACCTGGTCTCTTCGGCGACCGACGCACGCGATATCTGCACTATGTCGTTGACGTCAACGACGTCAACGACGTCACCGGCGCCAGCCCCCCGCGTCGCGCCCAACCTGAGCGCCCCGCATGAGGACTACGGCTGACGTGACGAGACATCCAGCCGTACCCCCGTCGGCTGCCTGCGCGCCCTGCGCTGCAGCACGCCAGCGGGGCTCCGCCGCGTCCGCTCCGCAGCACGGCACCCTTCCCCTCGATGCGTCGTTGACGTTCCGCCGCGGCCATCGGCCCACTTTTGTCGTTTTTGTCGTACCCGCTTACGTTACGGCGTCCCGTTGGACGCTTCAGCTCACGTCGTCGCGTACATGTCCACGACAGCGATCGCCAGTCCTTGCGGGCCGTTTACACCCAGGGGTGAACTTGATTCACGTTATCCAGAATTCTGGATAGTCGCTTCTGGCGACGAGCAGGGCACCAAGTGTTCCCAGTGGTAGACCTGTTTCGCGATCGCTGCGAGGGTCCTGTGAGATCTGGCGAGGCAGCTCGTCTTCAGCAGGGAGGGGCTATGGTTGATGTGGCGGCGGTCTTGACGGCGAGTGGCGGTCTATCCTAGGCTGGTTCTCTGGAGCAGGAGGGGACGTTCGTCGACTCGGAGATACCGATGGCTGAAGCTTCGCAGGACACCCACCCGGACGAACTTAGGTCGGATCTCGATTTGTTGATCGAGATGGCCAAGGATGTCGAGCACGATGAACAGGCGATCCGTCGGCACTTGGAGTCATTGAAGACGAAGCTCGACAAGTTCATCCACAAGAAGGGGACCCACTCCGGCGGCGGCTCGGCCAGCTAGACCGGCAGCACGTGGGCGCAGAAAAGCCCGAGACTGGGCTTCATCGACTTCCTCGTCCAGCACCCGGGGAGCACCGCTGGTGACCTCGTTAAGGGCCTGAACCTGAATCCGTAAACGTCTCAGCCCATCTGACCCAGCTCGCGCGGGCCGGGGAGATCAAAAAGGCATCACACGGCTACAGCGCGACGCAGGCGGCGCGACCCGGCCCGCAGGAGCGCCCACTCCGTCGCTCAGGCTGAGCGGTCCGGGACTTGACAGAGGCCCCGAACGGCCACGAGGCCGCGGTCGGACCCGAGCAGGCCCCAGTATCGGGGCTAGCGGGCAGAGGCGAGCGTTTCCTCCTCCACCTCTCGCCGCGTGGCAGGTCAGCTGTCTTTGCCCACGCGAGCAGCCACAGGGCGCTCAGTTGCCCGCCGGGCAGCACGAGCGTATCGATGTAATCCTCGATCTGATCAAACGCCGCGCCTCGGTCGATCATCGTGTTTACCGCGTGATGCTCATCAGTCAGCATCCGGGCTTCCTCTCTCTTGGCCAGCTCGAGCAGCACCGCCAGGCTGTCTAGCAGCACGCGGCCGGCGAGCAGGTATCCAGTTAGCAGCCAAAGTTAGGTGGCTGTAGTTCAGGCCGAGTTTCGCGCCGGGGCGTTGAGAACCGGTTGACGGAAGGGATAGGCTGCCCGCTTCACAGTCTGACGCTCTCACGCTCGAGCCCTGGAGGGTTGATGGCGCAACTCGCTTCTCCACCACAAAGCGCAGACCTCGAGTCCGAGGGCCTGGATCGCGGCGTTGGCTTTGTTGGCCTCCTGTGGGCCTCCGAGACGTCGATCATCGGCTCCGGGTGGCTGTTCGGCGCGCTCACCGCGGCGCTAATCGCCGGCCCCTCGGCGATCCTCGGCTGGGTTCTCGGTTCGGTGATCATCCTGATACTGGCCCTCGTGCACGCCGAGCTGGGCGGCCTGTTCCCGGTCAGCGGCGGCACGAGCCGCTTCCCCCACTACGCGTTCGGCAGCTTCGCCGGCGCCACGTTCGGCTGGGCCTCCTACCTACAGGCGGCGAGCGTAGCGCCGATCGAGGTGCTGGCCGCGATTCAGTACCTCTCGACCTCCCATTGGGCCCGGAACTTCTTCCACGTCAACCCGGCTGCAGGCACCGCCGGCGGGACGCTGCACGGCTTCGGATACCTGGCCGCGGCGATCCTGCTGCTCCTGTTCGTGATCATCAACCTCGTCGGCATCCGCTTCTTCGCCAGGATCAACAACGCGATCACCAGCTGGAAGGTGGCGGTCCCCGTGGTGACGGTCCTGATCCTGCTGATCGGGCATTTCCATGGCTCGAACTTCGGCCACGCCGGCGGCGGGTTCTTCACCAGCCACGACGCGATCAAGAACATCCTGCTGACCCTGCCGGCCGGGATCATCTTCTCGCTGCTCGGTTTTGAGCAGGCGGTGCAGCTCGGCGGGGAGTCGGCCAATCCGGGGCGTGACTTGCCCCGCGCGGTGATCATGTCGATCATCATCGGCGCGATCCTCTACATCCTCATCCAGATTGCGTTCATCGGTGCGCTGCCGCCGAGCGTCCTGCACGCCAACGGCGGGTGGCTCGGTCTGGGCACGAGCAAGAGCACGGTGGCGGGAAAGCTCGCGGCCGGTCCCTTCTTCACGCTCGTCAGCATCGCGGGCATCTCCTGGCTGGCGACGGTGCTGAGGATCGACGCGGTCATCTCCCCGGGCGGCACCGGGCTGATGTACGAGACGGCCTCCGCGCGGCTGTCGTACGGCCTCAGCAAGAACGGGTTTGTCCCGACCGCCTTCGAGCGCGTGAGCGACTCGAAGGTCCCGGTGTTCGGGGTGATCGTCGCCACTCTCGTCGGGGTCCTGTTCCTGCTCCCGTTCCCGAGCTGGGCCAAGCTCGTCGGCATCGTCACGAGCGCTTCGGTGTTCATGTACGCAGGAGCGCCGGTCGCACTCGGCGCGCTGCGCAAGCAGAAGCCGGACCTGGCGCGGACCTATCGGCTGCCGGCGGCCCACATTCTCTCGCCGCTGGCCTTCGCCGGTGCCGGCTGGGTGATCCTGTTCTCGGGGTGGCAGACCTACAGCACGCTGGTCGTGGCCCTGCTGCTCGGCTACGCGCTGATCTGGGTTTCGTACTCGCTGAAGCTGAACCCAAACGCGCCGGCGATGGACTGGCAGGCGGCGCCGTGGATCATCGGGTGGATCATCGGCATGGGGGTGATCGCGTACCTGAGTGACTTCGGTCCGGGCGGGATCATCGGCGGCATCGGGTTCTTCAAGAACGTCCTGGACCAGGGCGGTACCGATGCCATCGGTCTGTGGGGCGGGATCATCGCCTCGGGCCTGTTCAGTCTGATCATCTATTACTGGGCGATCTCCCAGCGACTGCCCGAGTCGAAGGTCGACGAGTACGTCGCCGAGGTCTACCCGCCGCCGGTCGCCGAATAGCCGAGTCATCTGAACCGGCACAGAGCCATCCCCGGCGCGAGCAGCGAGCGTGTCGCGGATGGCTCCCGGCTTTCGCATGGTCT
>CABEAW010000621.1_pt1 | contig 10192 bp, 9 predicted proteins | sample 3422111 | NCBI WGS metagenome assembly CABEAW01 (sample SAMEA5534326, study PRJEB31848) | metagenome | biome: tundra; feature: field; material: soil | place: USA | collected 2013-05 | depth 0.15 m | reverse complement strand
ACGCTCTCCCCGGTCTCCTTCCCCTGTCGTATTGGACTTCCGTGGAGGATCCGGCTTGTTATGACACCGACGCCGCGTTGGTGTTGCCCATCAGCGGTGTCGGCGGTGGCCGGTTGCGCGGCGGTGGGTCGTCGGCGAGGAGTTGCGGCACGGTCACGAGCCGCGGCGGCGCAATCCGCGGACGATCCGCGGTAGCGCGGCGATCGTCCGGTGCGATCGCCGCCGCCGTCGTGCATCAAGATGATCGCGCCCGGGCGCGCGCCCGATAGCGCCGTGTAGACGATCCGCGCGACGCCGGGTCTCTGGTAGTCGCTGGTATCGACCGCCCAGAGCACCATCAGCATGCGAAGCCGGTCGAGCAGCTCGAGCGTGGTCTGATCAAAGGACCCGCAGGGCGGGCGGAACAAGTGTGGGTACGGCGCGCCGGCGGCTTGGATCGCCTCTGCGCCGCCGAGGAGCTCGGCGGTGGTCCTCGGTGTGATCGCCGACCGCGAACCCGTCGCGCGCCTGCAGCCGGGTGATCTGCGGAAACTCGCGCACGTGAATGCCGATCTCGAACAACGTCGCCGCAGCGTGCTCGCGGCGGAGCACCGCGATCAGCTGGCGGGTGTACACGCGCGGGCCGTCATCGAAGCTCAGCGCGACCTCGCGACGGCGCCCCGAGCCGACCGATATGTACGGCGTGTAGGCCAGGACGCGCTCGATCGCGTCGGACGCCCCTTCGCGCGACGATCGGTATCCCACCCGCGCCAGCGACGAGCGTGGCCGCGGGCCGGCCGGCCTCGACACGAGCGGGCTGCACTCCCAGATGCCGCGTGGTCGCTGATCGACCAGCTCGATGATCAGGGCAACGGCGACGACCAGCACCAGCGCGAGACCCCAGCGCCGGCGAACGGCTCGACGATGCCCGCGCGCTCTCAGCTCGACGCAGCGGACACGCGAGCGCTGAGCGGAACCAGCGAACGGATCCGCGCTCTCCTCGTTGCGCTCCGAATCCGGTCGGAAATGAAAGGACATCTATCTACCTGGCCCGGTACGTGCTTGCGCAGGCCACGATGCGCGGCACGCCGCGGCCGATCGGCCAACGCAAGAGATCAGAACCTATGCCCCGCGGCGCAGTCGAACGCCGGCGACCGCTTACGCGAACAGTCTGCCACAGCAGCCCGGCGAGGGAACCACGCGGTAGTGGCGCGCAACCAAGGCGGTGTCGGCGATCACCTCACGACCGGGCGGTTCCTCGTCCGCACGTCCAACCGGGATCCAGCGAGCCTGCCGGTTTTCTCTCCAGCCTGCCCGGCCGGATCCCTGGCCGCCAGCCACAGCGCGTACCGTGCCGATCTGGCTTACAGCGCTGGGACACGGTGATCCGTTGTCGCGGCACCCCTCGTTATGGATGGGACTCGTCTCGCCCGACGAGTCCGACGTAAGATGCACGCGTGGGTCTTCTGGCCTTTCTGATCATCCTCTTCTTCGCCGGCCTGTTGGTGGGCGCCTTGGCCCGTCTGCTCCTCCCCGGTCCGGACCCGATGGGGATCGGCATGACGGTGCTCGTCGGGCTCTGCGGCACCTTCAGCGCTGGTCTGTTCTCGTGGTATGTGCTGCATCGCCACGGCGCGGGCCTGGTTCTCTCGGTCGCGTTCTCGATGCTGGTCGTGTGGATTTACCGCCGGTCGCGCGGCGCGGGCTACCGTCGCAAGACCCCCGGACGCTCGCTACGGCGCTCGTAGGCGCCTGAAGGAACGCGATGAGGAGATAGCCGAGGTTGTGGACTCGTTGCGCTCGGGGTGGGTCGGTACCGGGCCCAAGGTCCAGCGCTTCGAGGGGATGATCCGCGATTATGTCGGCGCCGGGGAGTGCCGGTGCGTGTCGTCCTGCACCGCTGCGTTGATCTTGGCGTTGCGGGTGCTCGGGATAGGCCAGGGCGACGAGGTGCTGGTTCCGGCGATGACGTTCGTGGCGTCGGCGAACGCGGTGGAGCATGCTGGCGCGACGCCGGTGCTGGTTGATGCTGTGCCGGGTACGGATCTGATCGATCTCGATGCCGCCGAGGCTGCGATCACTTCCCGGACACGGGCGATCATCCCTGTGCATCTTGCTGGGCGGCCGGTCGAGATGGACCGCTTGAACGCGCTCCGAGACCGCCACGGGCTGCTGGTTGTCGAGGATGCGGCGCATGCGATCGGAGCGGAGCGGCGAGGCCGGCGGGTTGGCGCGTTCGGAAACGTGGCGGCGTTTTCGTTCTATGTCACGAAGAACATCTCGACGATCGAGGGCGGGGCGCTGGTAACCGAGGATGTCGAGGTCGCTGCGCGGGTCGAGCGGTTGGCGCTCCACGGTCTCAGTGTCGGCGCGTGGCAGCGGTTCTCGGACGTGGGCTTTCGTCATTACGAGGTGGTCGAGCCCGGCTACAAGTACAACATGACCGATGTCCAGGCGGCGATCGGTTTGCACCAGCTTCCGCGCCTGGACGGGTGGATCGATCGCCGAGCCGAGCTGTGGGATCGCTACGACGAACTGCTGGCCGGATTGCCGATCCGGACGCCGTCGCCGCCCGAGCCTGGTACCCGGCACGCACGCCACCTCTACCAGGTGCTCGTCGAAGCCGACGCGCCGCTGACGCGCGATCAGCTGCTCGATGGTCTGACAGCCCGCCGGATCGGGACTGGAGTTCACTACCGGGGCGTTCATCTGCACCCGTTCTACCGGGACACCTACGGCCTAGTCGGCCGCCCGGCTCGCTCGAACGCCGGCGCAAGCCGATCGCGAACGAAGGCATCGAAGTCCTCCTGCGAGTCCGACAGGCTGATGATCCGCCGGCCGGCGTCGGTCGGGCCGGCGATCCGCAGCCGGCCACCCGCCGGCGGGTTGTTCTCGAGGTCGAGCGCCGCCAGCATCGCCGCGTCCTGCTCGGCTCCGACGCCGGGTGCGACTGACATCACGACGACCGACATGGTGGTCCTCCCTGAGTTCGGCAAAAGTGGCGCGGCAGTCTAGCCATCCTGCGACCGCGACCGCTAGATGAGTGATTCAGAATTGGTGGCGGCCGTGGTGGCTGGGCCAGGAGGATTGGGGAGGTCGTCGACGGTCGGCGTTGCTCTCGCAACGTCGACCGGCCAGATCGCCAGCCGATCGGGAACTGGACCTGCCTTCACAGGCAATCGCGCGTCCGAACTCATGGACCCACGATCGACATCACCACGCTCTCCCTTGACGTCGGCGGATGTGACCCTGGTCCCGCGTTCGCTGATCCTTGGGCATCTGCGACGCGCTCCCGACCGGAGTACGACGGTCCGAACGGCCGTCACGAACGTCCGGTGGTCGATGGCGGATTCGGGCGGTTATCGCAACAGTAGTGGTCCCGTCCGATCTCCTCGATCGGCTTCGCGAAGCCTAGGCGTTTTCGGGGTCGGTCGTTGAGCTCTGTGGCGACCCAGTCGAGATCGACAGCACTGTGGAGGGACGGGTCGGTGCCCTTGGGGAAGTATTGGCGTAGCAGTCCGTTGGTGTTCTCACTGGTGCCGCGTTGCCAGGGTGAGTGTGGGTCACAGAAGTAGATGTCGATGTCAGCGGCGACACTCACTTCTTTCCATTGGTGCATTTCGATGCCCTGGTCCCAGGTCAGTGACGCGCGGAGGATGTCGGGGATGGTTTTGATCTTCTCGGTGAGCGCGTCGCGGACCTGTTCGGCTTTGTAGCCGTCAGGGAGATGCACCAGCATCGTGTAGCCGGTGGTGCGCTCCACCAACGTCCCGATCGCGGACAGGTTGGCCTTGCCGAGGATCAGGTCGCCCTCCCCAGTGACCGGGCACCGCGCGGTCATCGGCCTCGGCGGGACGCTCAGCGATGTTGATCATGTCCGGGATCTGGTTGCGGCGCTGATTGGGCCGCCGGCGCGGGCGCCGCAGCGCCCGCCCGGTCCGCAGGCACTTCGTCAGATCGCGCCGCAACGCGCCGCGGGCCTGGACATATAAGGACTGGTAGATCGTTTCGGCAGACACCCGCATCTCCGGATCGTCAGGGAATTGGCGGCGCAGCCGGCCGACGATCTGCTCCTCGGGGGAGTAGCGCCGTCTGAGATCTTCCTCCACCTGGCGGCGCAGCTTGAGGTCGGTGTGCAGCTTGGCTGGCTTGGGCCGGCTCGCGCGCTCATAGGCCAGCGCGTGCGCCCTGGTTGCTCGATACCCAGCGCCCCGACCGGTGTTGCGCGCCAGCTCGCGACTGACGGTCGACGGGCTGCGCCCCAGCCGTCGCGCGATCGCGCGCATTGACTCACCACCCGCGTGCCCCACCGCGATCTCCTCGCGCTCTGAAAACGTCAAACAGCGACCCTTCAGATCCCGGCCACGACGCGGACGGATCCCTCCCTCAGCGACCAGCCATCGATTGCCCTTCTCCCGATAGGTACCCGCCTCGGCCGCTGCCACAGTGACGAACTCGCCACGGGCCATCGCCGCCCAGAACACCTGCACCATCTCCGGGACCATCCGGTCAGAAAACCGCGCCATCACCCCTCCGTTCACCCGCCTCCCAGCAAGAGGACCTCGCGGGCCCCGGCTCCCGGCCAGACAGCGCGCCGATCGCCGCGAAGCGCTCGCCCTCGGGCTCGGCTTCGCGACGACCGGCGCGCTACTCAACCACGGAGCTCAGATGACCTCGAAAGTCCCTCCAACTGGGCGGGTGTTGCGATCACCGCACGGACCCAAGCTTGGCGATTGAGACGCACTGGCTCCGCGATCCTCCGGCAAGGGTGGTCTCGGTGCGTGTAGGCGGCAGCGATGTGCCAACATGCGGATAGGTTTGCCACTATTCGGGAAACGAGCGGCACCGCTCAACGAAGACGAGCGCCAGGCGGCGGCGGTCGATCTTGAGCGCATCGGACGCGGCGAGATCCCGCTGGGAGCGGAAAAGCGTCTCAAGGGGATCGCCGCGGCGAGTTCGCCATTCAGTAGCGATCTGAGCGCGAAGGAGTATGCGCTCGCGCAGGCCTCCGGTCTGACGCCGCTGGCGCAGGTGATGGGCTCGTCCGTCGTCCAACACGGGTGGCAGAACTACGGCTGGTCCTCCTATGGGGGCGGGATCCGCGAGATGCCGTCCTTCGCTGTGCCCTGGAACCTGTCGCGTCAGCGGTCGTTCGACCGGCTCCGGCAGGAGGCGCAGTTCGCAGGCGCGGATGCCGTCATCGGCATCGAGATGACTGCCAAGGGTTTTCTCGGGGACCCGGGCAACGTCGAATACGTCGTCTTCGGCACCGCTGTGCGCGAAACCACGCTCACGACGCCTGGTCGCTCGGGGCCGCGGATGTGCGCGCTCTCCGGCCAGGACGTCGACAAGCTGCGCCGCATCGGAGCCGAGACGTTGGGCGTCATCGGCCACACCTCCGTCGTGTGCGTTGCGCTCAGCATGCAAGCCAATCAGATGATGGGCTCATGGTGGGGCAACCAGGAGATGACCGAGATCACCGAAGGCGTGTACGCAGCCCGTCATCTCGCGATGAATGAGGTGCGCCGTCAGGCCAGCGAGGTCGGTGCGAACGACATGGTCATCTCAACGCTCACGCACGACATCGATCACCACGAGTATGAGAGCCCCGGCTATCGGCAGCACTTCTTCATCGTCTCCATGCACGTGCTGGGCACTGCCATTCGCCTCGGCGCGCACGAGCCTCATCCGGCCCCGCTCGGAGTACCGGTTCTGTCGATCAACCTGGGCGTCTAGTCCACCACCATTTCAGGAGAGCATTGATGTCGACCTACGATCCGACGAGTACCGAAGGGCTCGCCGAACACGCGAGCGAGCGTCTGAAGATGAACGCGCGCGGGTTGTTCACGTCCGATCTCTCCGTGAACGAGTACCTGTGCGTGGAGAAGGCCGGCTTTGAGCCGGTGGGCCTGGTGGTGGGTTCGAGCATCTACCACATCGGCTTTCAGCAGTCCAACTGGAAGGCGAGCCAGGAAATGGGCGTCCTCAGCCAGGCGATGTACTCGGCCCGCGAGCTTGCCATGACACGCATGGAGGAGGAGGCCGACCAGCTGGGGGCCGACGGCATCGTCGGGGTCCGCTTGGACGTCGGGCGCTATGAGTGGGGCGCTGACATGGCGGAGTTCATCGCCATCGGCACCGCGATCAAGCACAAGGGCGGCAAGGTCCACCGCGCGCCTAACGGGCGCCCATTTACCAGCGACCTTTCCGGTCAGGCCTTTTGGACCCTGATGCAAACCGGCAAGCGCCCAGTGGGCCTGGTCATGGGCAACTGCGTCTACCACGTCGCTCATCGAGGCATGATGCAATCGATGCGTCAGACTGGTCAGAACGTCGAGCTTGAGCAATATACCCAGGCCCTGTATGACGCGCGCGAGCTCGCCATGGAACGCATGCAGAAGGAGGCCGAGGCGATCGGAGACGGCGTTCTGGGGATCGTGGAGGTCAAGCTCCACGAGAACAGCCACGGCTGGGGCAGCCACGTAATCGAGTTCTTCGCTCTCGGCACGGCCGTGGTGCCCAACGAGCACGCCGAGGCAGGGCAGCAGTTGCCGAACATCACGCCGGTCCTCGACATCAACGACTAACACCATCGTCGAGCGCGTTTGACGAGTTGTTAGGGTAACTCGCCAGCAACGCTGACCGCGCGACCCAGCCGCCGTGGGCGTTCAGGCCCTCGGCAGCATGGAGGCCTCCGCTTAAGTTAAGACACCGCCTCCCGCGCGTGGAGTCTCTCAGGATGGGCAAAGGTACTGTGCGGCCCCACGGAGAGCCGCTCCGGCGTTCCGGCGCCCGCTGACCGTCCGCTGAGCCTTGGGCTACCGGCCACAACCACGGCCGCCGCGGAACTCTCTTCGCGACGTCCGGGCGGGAGGTTGCCCCGTTCGCCGTGGAACTTTGGTGACAGCAGTCCCGTTGTCATGGTTACACAGTTAGGGCAGCGGCGGTGAGTTCCTGGTGGGCGGCGGCACGTCGGCGAGCGAGGTCGTGTTCGATCGCGACGGCGATGTTCGCGAGTCCGCGGTAGCCCTGGACCTTGCGGAACCGGCTCTCAGCTTCGACCATTCCGGCGGCGGTCCACCGCAGGCACATCTCCCCGGAGGACCAGTGCTTGACGTTGCGGTTGATGACCCGGACGGTCGAGATCATCGATTCGATCGGGTTCGTGGACTGCAGCGTGTGCTTGAGCTTGCCAGTGATCCCGAGCCGGATCACGGTCAGTGTCTCTTCCATGCCCTCGCGGAGTGAGGCGCCGGCGCCGGGGTGGGCGTGGTCGAGCTCGACCGCGAGTGCGGTGAGCTGCTCGAGCGCTCGGTCGTGGTCGCTCTGCGCCCACGCGCGACGCAGCCGGGCCTTGACCGCCTGACGGTCGCGCTCGGCGAGATGGTCGAGCACGTTGCGTTCTTTGTGCTGCCCGCAGCGCTGAACGGGGACGTCGTTGCCGAACACCTGGCGGATGGCTTTCCTGAGTCCCTTCGATCCGTCGATCACGAACAGCATCCCCTGCTCGACGTCGAGGCCGCGGTCGACGAGGTCTGACAGCAGCGCGGCTGTCACGGTCGCGTTCTCGGTCGACCCGTCCCACAGCCCGAGCGCGAGCTTGTCTCCTTCGGTCGTGATCCCGAGCGCGACGATGTTCGTGCGGCCGTGCAGCTCGATCCCGTCGAGCATCATCACCGCCAGGCGCAGGTCGGCGAGCGGCCGGTTCATCAGGTTCCACAGCTGATCTCTGGTCCGCTGCACGAACGTGCGCGACACCGCCGATTTCGACGTCGACCGCGCGCTGGCCTGGACCTGCTCGCCCACCGGCTCCTGCGCCCGGCGGTACTTGCGGGTCAAGACGCCGGCGAGCATCCGCTCCAGCACGACGTCGGCGAGCTGGTCGCGACCGGCGAAATGCTCGTAGGTCGCCAGTGGCAGCTCTGACTCGCCGTCTGCCGACCTGGCCCGCGGGCGCTTGACTTGCACGCGCCGGCCACCGAGCGTCACCTCCCCATCCTCGTGGCCGTGGCGGACCGCGGTCCGCTCCCGGTTCCATCGGCCCTTCGGGCCGACGAGCTCGTCGACCTCCTGCTCGAGCAACTCGCGCAACACGCCGAGCCCGACCTCGACAGACAGCGCCAGGAGTCCCTCCTTCGCTGCCCCGACCAGCTGCCCCAATGCCTCCCACACGCGCTCCGGGAGCACGGCCTCATCATTGATCGCCTCAGCGACCGGTACGTTGCACTTCACGGCGGTTCCTCGTTCGATCTTGGCCGATCGCCCGTCACGCTCCCACCAGGAGCGGACGGGCCGGAGGGACCGCCGTCACCTCAAAGTTCTACGAGCCCCGGGACAACCTCTCGGACTACTGCTTTACGGCTCCCGGGCGCTTGCTGGCTCCGTCGATGTCAGCTAACGCCACCGTGCTGACCATGCCGCGCTCAGCCGTGGCGATGCTGCTCGAGTGCGCCGTCGTGCGGTTCCGCGGTGCGAAGGCAGAGTGCTGCTGGGCATGGGCAGCGACAGGAGGACCGATGGCTGAGCGTGACTTTCTCAACAAGATGGTTACGAAGCGCACCGCGCGCAACCCGGCGTTCCCTCAAATGCTGGACGCGGCGTGACGCCGGCGGGAGTTGCTGCGCACGCTCGCGGAGCGTCGCGAGCAGCAGAATCAGACGCAGACTGCGGTCGCCGCAGCCATGGCCACGTCGCAGTCTTTCGTCGCGCGTCTGGACAGCACGGCGGCCGACGCGAGGGTCTCGACAGTCGAGCGATATGCCGGGAGTCTCGGGTTTCGTGGTGCAGTATCACCTCGTTCCCTTGGACCAGAGCGCCGACGAGCCGACCGTCGTCGGTCATGAGAGCTCATCGGTTTCAAAGGGCGTCTGACCTGCGGTTCGGTCCGGGGCCTGGGGGGTCGATGACCGGCCCTGGGGTAGCTGGTGCGCCAGCGGTGACGCGGCCACGTCGGGTGTCGCGCCAGAGCCGATGCTCGGAGGCGGGTGCGCTACGCTGGCAGGGTCAGATAGCGAGGGCAATGAGAGGGCGAGACCTTCATCTGAACGTCCCCTTCCCGCGAAAGCCGCCTGATCTTCTGATGGCCGAGAGTCCACCTATGGGTGGGCTTTCCGCGTTTAACGGGCCCGCAGTCGACCCCCTTGTTGCGTGGCGCCTGTCCAGCCATCACACGTCGGCCCGCCCCAGCTTGATACTCCTCGCAAAGCGACTCGAACCGTGCCAATCGACGCTCGAGGTGCGGTGTGCGACGCATCTCTGGAGGACGGCCCGCGCCTTGCGGAGCATCAGTCCGTCGAGCCCGTCCATCACGGGCTCGACGAACGCGAAAACGGCGCCGGAATGCGGCGGATCAGGGCAGGATGTCGTTCAGCGTCGCCGTGAACCGCTCGCCGGACTCCTCGAGCCCGCCCTCGATGTGCAGGCGTGCCGGGCCGGTCTCGGTCCACAGGTCGAGGAAATAGGCCCAGCCCGGCAGGTCCCGATCGTCGGACTTGGTGATCGCCTCGACCCGGTAGATCTCGCGCGGCGGCAGCACCAGCGACTCGGGGCAGTCGTCCTCGACGCGACGGCGCAGGTCCTCGACTCTGAGCCGACCGCCAGACGCGACGCGGAGCTCCTCGTACTCGCCGTCCACGACCAGGCCGACGACGTCCTCCAGTGCCCGGTACATCGGCTCGGGCATCAGCTCGAGCGATTCGACGATCTCTCCCCGTCCGCCCAACTCGTGGCTCGACGTCAGGTCAAGCCGGCCGTAGAAGTAGTCCTCGCACGCCGCGCGCGCTTGGCGGCGGATGCCCTTGGACAACCCCGCGGTGCCGAGCGCAAAGACCGCCGCAGCGATCGCCTCCTCAAGCGTTCCGTGGCGGCGTGTCAGCTGCGCGGTGATCGCGCGACCGTGCTCGGTGTCGCGCGCCATCGATGAGCCGTCTAACAGAATCGAGGGAGCGTCGTGGCGGCTGTAGCCCGCGCAGGCCCGCACCGCAGAATGAAGGACGATCAGGTGGTCGCCCATTACGCCCGCGCGGGTGATGGATCGCCGGGCGTCATCCGGATCGGCCAGTTCGCCGAACGCGTGGTAGTAGCGCTGCCACGACTATGCATCCTACGAATACAGAACGACCCCCGCGTGTGACGAGAACTCGAAAGAGCCACAGCGCCGTGGCGGGACGGGAGAGTGCCGCCATTCGACGAAGCGAGCACTCTCGCTTTCGGA
>CABEAW010000607.1_pt1 | contig 10500 bp, 11 predicted proteins | sample 3422111 | NCBI WGS metagenome assembly CABEAW01 (sample SAMEA5534326, study PRJEB31848) | metagenome | biome: tundra; feature: field; material: soil | place: USA | collected 2013-05 | depth 0.15 m | reverse complement strand
GTGCTGCTCTGCGGCCAGGACGCGCACCTGTTCAACACGACGGTTCGTCAGAATCTGCTGATCGCGCGTCGTGACGCCACCGACGCCGAGATCTGGAGCGCTCTGGAGGTCGTGGAGCTCGACGGCTGGGTGGCAGGGCTGCTCGATCGTCTGGACACCCGCGTCGGCCAGCAGGGCGAGCTCGTCTCCGGCGGCCAGCGCCAGCGCCTGTCGCTGGCTCGCGCGCTGCTCTCCGACGCCAGGTTCTTGATCTTGGACGAGCCGCTGGCCCATCTCGATGCGCCACTGGCGCGCCGCGTGATCGCCCGGGTTCTGGCCGGGGCCAGCTCACGCGGAGTGCTGGTCATCACCCACAGCAGCGAGTCGCTGGACGACTTCGACACCGTCTTGCGGCTTGACCGCGGACGGCTGACAGCGGCGCCGGGTGCGTCGCTCAAACAAGAGGAAGTGATGACATGGTCCTGATCTGTTACGACGGGTCGCCCGACGCCAAGGCGGCGATCGAGCAGGCCGGCGAGCTTCTCGACGGGCACCCGGCCACGGTGCTGACCGTCTGGGAACCTTTCCTGGAGGTGCTGGCACGAACGCCGGCCGCGTTCGGGATGCCGGCCGGAATCGGAAACGTCGATGAGATCGACAACGCCAACCGGAAGGCTGCCGAGCAGCTGGCCCAGGAAGGCGCCGACTTCGCCAACCACGCGGGACTCAATGCACAGCCGCGCGTCTGCGCTCGCGTCAGCTCGGTCGCCAACGCGATCCTGGGCGACGCCGACGAGGTCGGTGCGAGCGCGATCGTGATGGGCTCACGGGGTCTGGGTGGCCTCAGCTCGCTGTTGGTGGGGAGCGTATCCCACGCGGTCATCCAGCACGCCGACCGCGCGGTGATCGTCGTTCCCTCCCCGCAGGTGTCGCGGGCGCGGGGCCGCAAACGCCACGCCTCGCACACCGGCACCTAGTGCCGGTCAGCTCAGTCGACAAATCGTGTCAGAGCCTGGTGGCCGCCCTCGGTCACCGGCTCACCGTGCGCTAGCAGCAGCAGCTCGAAGTCGAGCCAGAGCAGGCGCCGGTAGGCGTCGCGCAGACGCCGTTTGGTCAGCTCGGGCTCGTCCATCAGCCAGTCGGGCACGAACGTCAGCTCGTCGCGGTTGCCCCATTTGACGATTCCGTCCGCGCAAGCGAGCGCGCGGTAAGGCGTCAGGTACATCGCCGTCTCATCCGGGCAGATCGCACCGATCTCGTGTACTACGATCCCGCCGGGGAGCTCGTCGCCGAAGTCAAACGGCGTCACCGGCCCGCGGCCCTCCAGCTCGTGAAGGCCGTTTCTGATGCAGTGGACCTCGCAGCCGAAGGCCTCCTGCAGCTTCCAGGCGTGGCGGTCGTGATGGCGATTGGTGAGCACGGCGTGCTCGGGTGCTCCCTGCTGAGCAAACCACTCGATGCCCGGCTCCGGGAGAATCGGATCCAGCACCACGCGCTCGGGCTGGAGGTAATAGGAGCTGACATCCGCGTTGATGTGCTCGTGGCGGGCCGTCCAGTGCCAGAGCCCCGAGGCTATCTCCTTCATCGGCTCAGCCTAGTGCACCACCGGTCAAGGGTCCGCCCGATCGGCGACGGAAAAGTGCCGTTGATCTGTCAACTAGAATGTGACCATGAACACGTCCGTCTCCGCTCGTCTGGATGGCACCGCTCTAGAGGCATGGCGGAGCTATCTGCAGAGCCACGCCTCGATCGTGCGGGCGCTTGACGCCGAACTCGACGCCGAGCACGGGATGACGACGCGTGATTACGAGGTGCTCCTGTACCTCGCCCAGGAGACCGATCGCCGGCTGCCGATGTCGGCGCTGGCCGAGAGCACGATGCTGACGCGCTCGGGCATCACCCGCTTGGTCGACGGGCTGGTCGACGGCGGGCTGATCGAACGCGTGGCATGTCCGAAGGACGCGCGGATCTCCTACGCGCAGCTGACCGAGTCCGGCTATCAGAAGCTGCGTGACGCCGGCGCTTCACACATCGCCAGCATCCACCGGCTGTTCCTGGAGCACTTCAGTCCCGAAGAGATCGACCAGCTCGCCTCGTTGCTCAGCCGTCTGCCGGGAGCTCGTCCCGGCGGTCAGTGCAGCGTCGAGTAGCCGTCCCGAGCCGGGCGACCCGAGCCGCCGGCCGACCCCGGCACGCCGCCACCAACGCCACGGCCGGCGACCGCCCTGCCCCCACCGCGGATTCGCTTGATGGCTCAATACTTGACGCCGCAAGCATTCTTGCTAGACTGGTTGCTCTCTCAATCATCTGACTAATAGGAGCGTTCATGTCAGCTACCATCATCACCCCGGAGACGATCCCGTCCGGAACCTACAACATCGATCCGACCCATTCCAACGTCGGCTTCGAGGTACGCCACATGGGAATCGCGACCGTCCGCGGGACCTTCCGCAGCTTCGAGGGCAAAGTTGACGCCAGTGGCGAAGCGCCGGTGCTGGAGGGAAGCGTGCAGGTGGACAGCATCGACACGGGCGAGGAGAACCGCGACGGGCACCTGAAGTCGCCGGAGTTCTTCGACGTCGAGCGGAGCCCGGCGATCAGCTTCCACTCCACCGCGACCGAGGCGACGGCCGACGGTCACGTCAAGCTCAGCGGCGAGATCACCATCAAGGGCATCACCAAGCCGATCGAGCTGACCGGGACGATCGCCGAGAACGGCGAGGATCCGTGGGGCAACCAGCGCGTCGGGCTGGAGGTCGAGGGCAAGATCGACCGCCGCGAGTTCGATCTGAAGTGGAACCAGACGCTCCCCAACGGCAACCTGCTCGTGGCCAACGACGTCAAGCTGCTGGTCAGCGTCTCGGCGGTCAAGGCCGGCTGACCGATGCGCATCCTCGGGATCTCAGGCAGCCTCCGCGCCGCCTCATACAACACGGCGCTGCTACGGGCGGCGGCCGGGCTCACGCCCGAGGGTGTGGAGTTCGAGCTGCTGAAGGGACTGGAGCTCCTGCCGCCCTACAACGAGGACCTGGACACCGAGGACCCGCACTCCGAGGTGGTCCGTGTTCGCGACGCGATCACCTCGGCTGATGCGGTCCTGTTCTCCACCCCTGAGTTCAACGGGACGATGCCCGGCCAGATGAAGCAGGTCGTCGACTGGGGATCACGGCCGCACGGCGCGCAGTCGGCGCTGTGGGGCAAGCCCGTCGCCGTGATCGGCGCCAGCGTGACCGATTACGGCGCGATCTGGGCCCAGGACCATCTGCGCAAATCGCTCGGTCTCGCCGGCGCGCGAGTGCTCGGCGACGAGTTGGCGGTCGCCAGGGCGCCGGAGCATTTCGGCGCCGACGGCGAGCTTTCCGATGCGTCGACGCGCGAGCGTCTGGCCGAAGTGCTGGACTCCCTGGTCCAACAGCTCGCCACGGCGGCCTAGTGCGGCGATGTCCATGACGATCCAGAGCGCCACTGCCAGTCGCACCACGATCCACCCCGACACCACGGTGGGGACCGTACGCCTGAAGGTCTCAGATCTCGAGCGCTCGCGCGCCTTCTACGAGCGCACGCTCGGGCTCCGGGCCACCGAGCTCGACGACGGCGGGCTGGCGCTCGGCCCCGCTGGACGTCCGCTGGTGGAACTGCGCGGCGATAGCTCGGCCCCCCGGCTTGACCACCGGGCGACTGGCCTGTACCACGTGGCGATCCTGGTCCCCACGCGACGTGACCTCGCACTGGCGCTGATGCGGATCGCCGAGGCTCGCTGGCCGCTCGACGGCGCTTCTGACCACCTCGTCAGCGAGGCGCTGTACCTGTCCGATCCCGATGGCAACGGAATAGAGATATACCGCGATCGCCCGCGTGAGCAGTGGCGGCGGGTGGGCGATCAGCTGGAGATGGCGACCCTGGCACTAGACCTCAGAGACGTGCTCGGCGAGCTGCGCGAGGACCAGGCTCCGCAACCGCTCGTCCCCGACGCCACGCGAATCGGCCACGTGCACCTACAGGTGTCCGATATCGCCGCTGCGGAGGCGTTCTACAGCGGGCTGCTGGGCTTCGACGTCGTCGTGCGCGGCTACCCCGGCGCACTGTTCGTCTCGGCCGGCGGCTATCACCATCACGTCGGGCTCAACACCTGGAACAGCGCCGGCTCCTCTCCCCCCGCCCCCGGCTCAGTCGGACTGCACAACTTCGAGCTGGTACTCCCCAGCGAGGCCGAGCGCGACGATCTCCTGGCCCGGGTGGCCCACGCAGGCGTGCCGGTCGAGCCGGTGCAGGGCGGAGCCATCGTCCGCGATCCGTCCGGCAACGCCGTGCTGGTGGGCTCGCGCTGAGGCGCATCGGCGCCGCGGCGCTACCCTACCGACGTTCGGCGACGTGGCGGAGTGGCTACGCAGCGGCCTGCAAAGCCGTCTACACCGGTTCGATTCCGGTCGTCGCCTCTCGGTGAGAATCCTGCAAACGCGCGACTTTTAGACTTCTAGACTTTTAGACGAGCCGCGTCAAAGACCTTCGCGTCCGGGGCTAGGTCGTCGTGAGCGCGATCGGCAAGACAGGATCCCTGGAGGGACTGCCAGGCCAGGCGATCCCGCGCGCCGATCCGGTCAACCCAACGAATCGCCGCGGCCGTTTGGACCTTTTGTGAGTTGACGCGCTCCCAATTTGACGCTAGTGTCACTAACGTGGAATCTGGAACCGAGGGCCGGCGTGGCTACCGGATGGTCGCCCGGGCGGAGGCGAGCGCCGCGCTGCGCGAGCGGATCATCGACTCCACCGAGCAGCGCTTCGAGGAGCTGGCCAGTGATCACTTCTCGCTCGAGGACGTCGCCGCCGGGGCAGGCACCACCGTGCAGACGGTGCTGCGGCATTTCGGATCAAAGGACCAGCTGCTGCGGGCGACCATGGGCCGCGGGATGGACCGTGTCCGCCACGAGCGCATGCAGGCACCGGTCGGCGATGTGGCCGGCGCCGTGCGGAATCTGGTCGAGCACTACGAGGATCGCGGCGACCTGGTGCTGCGCTGGCTGGCGGAGGAGGACCGCAATCCGTTCATGCATGAGGTCATTGACCGCGGCCGCGAGCTTCACCGCGAGTGGGTGGGTCAGACGTTCGTCCCGCAGCTTGAGCGCGTGACGGGTGCCGCGGGGCGCCGGCGGCTCGCGCAACTCGTGGCGATCACCGACGTGTACGTGTGGAAGCTGCTGCGCCGCGACATGCAGCTGGGTCGTCAGCAGACGCAGGCGGCAATTGTCGAACTGATCGAAGCACTGGAGAAAGCCTGATGGCTCGTATCCTTGCCTATACCTCGCCCGCCCGCGGGCATCTGTACCCGTTGGTTCCGATCCTCGATGAGCTGGCTGGCCGCGGTCACGAGATCGCGATCCGGACGCTGAGGTCGCAGGTGGGACTGATGGAGGATCGGGGTTTCGCCGCCGCGCCGATCGCCCCGCGCATCGAGGATCTCGTCCACGACGATTACACGGCGCGCACCCCGCAGGGAAGCTTAAGACGAGGGGTCGCGAAGTTCGCCGCGCGCGCAGAGCACGAGGTTCCCGATCTGCGAGACGCGATCGACGCCGAGCAGCCCGACGCGATCCTGGTCGACGCCATGAGCTGGGGCGCGTCGGCCGCCGCGGCGGCTTGGGGTGGCCCGTGGGCGCAGTGGTTTCCCTATCCGCTGCCCGTGCCCTCGCGCGACGTTCCCCCGTTCGGTCCGGGTCTTGGGCCGGCTTCAGGTCCCCTGGGGCGACTGCGTGACCGGGCGCTGCGGCCGCTCATGATCAGCTCGATGGAGAAGGCGTTCCTGCCCTCGGTAAACGCCGCGCGGGCCTCGGTCGGCGAGGCGTCCTTCGCGTCGATCGACGACATGTTCACCGCCGCTCCGCTGCTGCTCTACATGACCGCCGAGCCGTTCGAATATCCTCGGTCTGACTGGCCGGCGTGCGTCCGGATGGTAGGTCCGTGCTGTTGGGACCCGCCGGCCGACCCCCCGGCCTGGCTGGCCGAGATCGAGCAGCCGATCGTGCTCGTCAGCACCTCATCGGAGTTCCAGGACGATGGTCGCCTCGTGACGACGGCGCTCGAGGCACTCGCGCACGACGACGTTCATGTCGTCGCGACCATCCCCGCAGCCGAGGTTCCGCGCGCCAGCGTGCCAGCCAACGCCCACGTCGTGCAGTTTCTCCCCCACGCGCCGATCCTCGCACGGGCGGCGTGCGCTGTCACTCACGGCGGCGCCGGCGTGACCCAGAAGGCGCTCGCTGCAGGAGTGCCTGTGTGTGTCGTGCCGTTCGGTCGCGATCAGCTGGAGGTCGCCCGCCGGGTCGAGGTCGCCGGCGCGGGCACGCGCCTCCCGGCACGACGCCTCAACCCTGACCGGCTGCGAGCAAAGATCCGCGAGGCGATGAGCCAGCGCGCCGGCGCAGGCCGCGTCGCCGACGGCTTCGCCGCTACCGGCGGCGCAATCACCGCCGCCGACGCCGTCGAGGAGCATCTCGACGGGCAGAGCAGGAGCTCGCAGCGGAACAGCTCTTCGACCACCGGCCTCGCGTCCTAACCATCTCGTTGCGACTTCCGCTGGCACCCCGGGCTGCCGCTTCACCCGCGATGGCTGTCGCGGCCGCGATGACTGGCGGCCCGTTTGAGCAAGCGGCTGCCCGTCCGCGAGGCCGGTACGGTCGACACGCGCGCCAGGCGAGCCTCACCCGCCTCGCCGGATGATCCCCGGCTTCGGCCAGTCGCCAGAGCTATACTTCGGCGCCTCGCGGCTGTAGCTCAGTTGGCTAGAGCGTCTGCTTGCCATGCAGAAGGTCGAGGGTTCGAGTCCCTTCAGCCGCTTGAAGAAAAGCCCTCCAAATCGGAGGGTTCTTTGTTGGACTGATGGGTCGTCATGGGAGAGTTCAAGAATTGGGCATCAAACGCCCGTTCGATGCGCACACCTCGAGCGTTCGGGCCGGTTCCGGGGTCACGCCCGGAACAGCAACCGACTTCACGCCGTGCCGCCGCGGCTGCTGGAGGCGCAGGTCCAGGCGCCGCGTGAGGTGCGGTCTCCGTCCCGACTAGCTGCTCAGGCCCGCTCGTCGCCGAAACCGGGGCCGCAAAGCCAGGTGCAGCATCACCGCGCTGCATAGGCGCTGAGTAGGCACAGCTCGAGCCGCTCCGATGCCAGTCGACTGGTCTCTGCCAGCCGGTGCACGTGGCTGCTTGACGCCTGAAGGGGCCAGGCCGACGCGGTGGCCGCTTCGCACGAGGACCGGCAGTCGAGTCCTCGCGTCGGCGTCGAATCGTTCGCTCTCGCCCTTCACGAGGGTCACGCTACCGGCATCGCGACTAGTGCGCCATCGCGCTCAGCCCCGCTCTCGGTCTAGCCCGTAGTTGCTCGACGATCGTGACGGGCAACTACGCATGACCGGCGACACGACGGCGTTGAGAATCGATGGGCATGAGTTGGAAGGTGCGTATCAGCTGCGGTGCCGCGCCTGTTCTCTTTCTCGTCGCGCCGGTGACTGCGGCGGCAAAGCTCGCGTCGATCAGCGGCACGTTGAGCCGGCCGGGCTACACCGTGATCGCTCTGGCATCGAACGGCAAGGCGACGTCCGTGCGCGCAAGTCACGGCAGCTTCTCGCTTCGTCCGCCGGCCGCCAGTGTGACCCTGCAGCTGCGTGCACCGGACGGCATCTACGCCGGCCCGGTCGTGATCGGCTCGGATCAGAAGGGTGCACGCGCGATCGTCGGGGTCAGGGCCGGCGCAAGGCTGGGCAAGATCACGGTCAACGTTCGGCGCGGCTACGCGAGCGTCGCCCGGCGGGTGTCGAAGCGCTGGGCTGATCCGATCCGCTGGGCGCGCGCGAGGAAGGGCATTCCGATCGGCGCCGGGAACTTCGGCCTCGTGCGCTCCAAGCCCCCGCGTGTCTCGCCACCTGGCGACCTGGATGCCGACGGCGTCCCCGACGCATTTGACGTCGACATCAACGGCAACCTGATCCTCAACCACGTCGATCGCTCGACCTCGAGCGGGGCACGTGCGGCACAGGCCACAAGCCCGTTCTTTATCGGCGCCAACCTGGTCGTTCCACCCTCGGACACCATGAACGCCAACGCGGGCGCGGTGACTGATGCACAGATCGACAGGGTTCTCTCGACATACGAATGGCTCGCCGTCGGGATCCTGCCGGGCAGCCCAGAGCTCGACTGCGGCGGCGCGCCGGACCCGAACAACCCGCAGGGCTGGATCGGCGGCCTCAGCTACTGCACACGAGGTGGCACCGGCGAGGCCATCGTGGCCGGTTCCATGCCCGCGACCTTTGATCCCTTCCCGGCGTGCTGCGACCCCGACGGTAACGGCTTCGGCACGCTCTCCAACAACTCACCCAACCCGCCACCAGGCGCCCTCTTCCTGTATCCGCATGCGACGAGCAGCCAGATCGGGACCGGCGACGTGTTGATCCAGCGCGTCACGAGCAACGGCGTGAGCACCGACACGCCCACGATGCTGCCGTATATCTTCGCCACGGTCCCGGCGCTCGTCTCCTACGACGACGGGCAAGGGAACACCGCAACTGTCAACTACCCGGTGTCGACCCACGGGCCCGGAACTCCAGGCAACGCTTTCCCGGTCGCGGCCGGCGCCAACGGCGACGTGGCGCTGAAGCTGACGTTCTGGCGTCCTCAGCGCAGATCCATACCGCCAGAGCCGGGCGCCTGGACAGACATCGGCAAGCTCAGCTACAGCGCGAATGTCCAGAGCATCGGTACGACGGAAGTGCCGCCGCTGAATCGGCTCTGCCCGCAGAGCGCTTACTCCGCCAACGATCCTAACCTCTCCCCAACCGAACCGTCGGTCCCGTTTGCAAACAGAGGAGGGGTCACGGATCTGGCACCCGATCAGCCCGCGAACCCCGCGAACACCATCACCTACACACTGAACGTCACCAAGTGCCTCGCGGCACTCGGGTTCAGTTGGAACGTAGGTGAGTCAGCCCTCGTCCACCTCTCTGCAGTGGACGGGTTCGGTTCGAGCGTCACCGAGACTGGTACGTGGGCCGTGTTCGAACGGCGCTAGCCGCTCGCCGTCCCTTCTGTCCCGGCCTCAGGCTCGCGCGACGACCAAGCGTCTCATTCGACTTGACAGGCTCCGGTCCCGTAACGCGCGCGGCATGCAGGCCTGGGCGGGAACGCTATCCACGGCGCCCGTGCCTGCAAGCGCGCGGCGGAAGTGCGGCAGCGTCGAGCGCGCGATGGCCGTGCACGTGCCTACGCAGCGTTGGTCGGTCGACCCGCCTGCCGCTCACCTCCACCCGAAGGTCCGGACTGCCGAATGCAGAGACAGCAGCACGGTGGACGACCTCCGAACCGGTCCTGTTGCTCAGAGAGGTCGGCTCACCGCGACGCGGCGCCTCGCCGCATCACAGCCCATCGGGACGCCATCGCCAGACGCGGCGCTCTCGACGTGCTGTTTACCGTGCCAAGCCACCCGGTCATGCGATGCGACGTTCGTGTTTGCAGGCCGTCAGCGTGCCTGTGGCCGTGGCCTGCGGCTCGATCGGTGTTCGGCTCCGGCCTATTGTCGGGCCACGCGTCTCAGACTAACGTTCCGCCGATGCCAACGACCCCAAGGCCCGCCACCCCTCCCAAAGGCGACGAGGCGAAACGCCCGATAGCTGGCGCATTGAAAGCGCTGGCCGGCGTCGCCGCTTTCCTGGCCGCCGTCTTCGGGATCATCTCAGGCGTCACTGGGCTGTTCCGTGACTCTAAGCCCCAGACCGCAAGCTCTAAGCCCCTGACGGCAAGCTTCAGGGGCAACGTGACAACTGAGAATGGTGCGACCGCTGTTCAGCGATTCTTGCTCGCGCACGCTGACCAGTACGTATATATAGCTATCGAGTGCGACGAGTACGTCAAAAAACCTGCCACAGAACTTTCCGAAGGGTACGCACTGCTTTGTGCAGGAGCTCGGCACGTCGGGCCAACCCAACTACAGCGCCGAATCGCCCCAAGCATTCCTGTTCTGGGCGTTCCCGGAGGCTAGCTGGGGCGGAGAGTTTAAGAAGGAAATGCAAATCGTCTTCCCCGAGAAGCCGCTCGGTAGCTCCGACTTCGTCGATGCAAACGAAGGTAACACCAGTAGCGGAGTCGGAGGCCTCTTAGCGAAGGGGTACTTCTTCGTGACGATTACTGGAACTGGCAGTCTTGGCCCGCCGGGCGTCCGTGTAGCCGAGCTGACTCCCGTGCTGCCACCGTAGGCTCCGACCTCACCGTACGCCGTCCGGCGGTAGAGCGCGCGGCTCCGGCGGTCGGCAACGGGCATGCGAGCGACCGCCTAACACCTATTCAATGCCGGTCGGTGCGTACGCTCACGGTCCAGGCCAGGCTCGATGTGGCCGCCGTTCGGCGCGCCTCGCCGAGCGAGCCCGGGGGCCGCCGGCTTCCTTGGCTGTCCTGATCGCCGAAAGGGGGGCTGAGATGGAGGGGTGCAGAATAGCGGCGATGCCTAGGTAATCGTCGCTTTGGCGGGACTGAATCGTCGAC
>CABEAW010000596.1_pt1 | contig 10586 bp, 12 predicted proteins | sample 3422111 | NCBI WGS metagenome assembly CABEAW01 (sample SAMEA5534326, study PRJEB31848) | metagenome | biome: tundra; feature: field; material: soil | place: USA | collected 2013-05 | depth 0.15 m | reverse complement strand
TCGCGTGCGAGCAGCGGCGCCGACCGGGCCGCCGACAGCGGGCTCGCCGCTTGTGCATTCGCCGATGCGAACTCGTCGACCGCGTGCGACGAGCCGCGGAGCTTCGCCACGATTGCGAATCGCTGCCCCCGCTGTCGACCACGTCGCTGCTCGTGGGGCCGAGCCGCCACACTCGAGAGGCCGAGATCCATCGCAGATCACGTTGGCAACTGAGACGCGCTCCCGGGCTGCGGCGACTGCCCTCAAACGGGCCTCCGAGTGTGCGCTGGTGGATCCCCTTCTGAGAGCTCACCTCGTCGGCATGCACGCCTTCCGCGGGAACCAGCAGTCTCGGTTTCGTGGCCTTGGCGACAATGCAGAAGTGTGATTCGCGCAGGCGAGATGGCCTAGTTCGTTCCAGACCGGCAGTGTCACCGGGGCTTCGTCGGGCAGTCTCAGACGCCTGCTCAGCGCCGAAGGCGGAAGCCAGGCGAGGGTCGGCGGTTACGCTCGCTGGTAGTCGAAGCTGGATACGCCGCTCGCCATGTGGCGTGCTCTCGCGGGTCGTGCTTGGCTCGCGCTGCGGCCGGGGTGCGCTGTTCGCGGATCTCCTCGCGGTTAGTATCCGGGCAGATCGGACGTTTATCCGGGCAGATCGGAGGTTTGCAGTGAGCGCCGTGGCGTGGCTAATCGTCGTGCTGGTGTTGGTTGTCCTCGTCGTGCTGATTGGCGTCTTTGTCCGGCGGCGTCGGCGGGCTGGCGGCGTGATCGCCACGCGGAGGAAGCGGTGAGGCTGCTCGTCACCGGGTCGGCTATCCGGGGCCTGCCGGTGGTGACGATCAGCGGCGGTGAGGATGTGGCTGAGGTCCGCGACGTGATCTATAGCCCGGAAGCCGGGCGCGTCGTCGGCCTCACGCTCAACAAGCGCGGCTTCCTGGCCGGCCGGTGTCGCGAGGTGCTTCCCGCTGAGACGATCCACGCGATCGGCCGTGACGCCGTGATGGTCGATGATGAGACCAGCCTGATCCTGCCGGAGGACGCGTCGGCGGACGTCGGCGCGCCACCTTCCGGCCGGGACGTGACCGGCGACGAGGTGCTGACCGAGCAAGGAACGAGCCTTGGCAAAGTACGGGACGTCGTGGTCCTGGTGGGAAGCAATGGAGAGGTGGTCGGCTACGAGATCGAGACGGCAGCCGGCGGGACCGGATACATCCCGCTGCCCGCCCAGTTGGCAGTGTCGGGCAGCGCGCTGGTCGTGCCAGAGGCGACGAAGGAGTTCGTCGAGGACGACCTGGTCGGGTTGGGCGCGGCGGTGGACGAGTTCCGCTCCAGACTGGGCGTCCGATGAGCGATCGGTTCGCTGCCGCTTCGGGGCGGAAGGTAGTTAGCCGGACGAGTGCCGAGGAGCTCGGCAATCTCGCCCACGTCGTGATCGACGTCAAGCGACGGCAGGTGGCGTCGCTGGTCGTGGGCAAGGGCCGCAAGGCGCTCCTGATCGACTGGGAGCAAGTCAGCGGGTTCGGGCCGGACGCGGTCATGGTCGCCGACGAGAGCGCCCAATATTCGCCGCGCGACGATCGCGAGCGCGCGGCCGCTGACGGGAAGCTCGAGCTGGTCGGCAAACGCGCCCTCAGCGACATGGGCAACGACTTGGGCACGGTCACCGACGTCCAGTTCGACCCCGTGACTGGCGGCATCGAAAGCCTGGTGCTCGGCGATCGGGAGGAGCCAGCGGCATCGCTCCTGGGGGCCGGCTCGTTCGCCGCGATCGTTCGAGCGCCCGCTGAGTAGGCCCCGAGCGCTGCGGACTCCCTGGCAGGAGTGTGTGGGACTCACCAGGACGCGTTCGAGGCGCTGGGCGGAGCCTTGGTGACCTTCTCGCGTGGTAGACGCGAAGGCCGGCGGGTCGGCTAACGACGGACCGGCTGGTGCAACCGATCACCTGTCGCTGTTGCGGACCTCGGAGGAATCCTTGTGGTCTGCTTCGCCGTGTTCCCCGATTGCCTGGCCGCGATCGACTTCGGGCGTGAACGCGTCCGCTAGGGGGTCCGCCCCGCTGTCACCGTGCTGAGCCGCCTCGATCAGTTCCTCCTCGGCCAGCTCGAAGCCCTCCGTCGCACCATCGTCGGCCTCGGTCAGCGGTCTCTGGGCGGGATCAACAGCCTCGTCCCCAGCGCGGCCGCCGATCGCCGCCGCTTCGCTCGCGGCCGCTGCGGTCTCCCGCGCTTCCCACGGGACAACGACCAGTTGGCGTCACCGGAGTTTGTGGGCGTTCGTCTCTCCTCTCGTTTTCATCGTGAGCCTCAAATCTGAAATGGATGCTGACTGATCTACGCTCCCCCAACATCGACGCTCCCAGCGAGTGCGGCAGCCTCCACGGGGGGCCGACGTCAAGCAGAATGGCCGTCATGCTCGGTGGGTCGTTCGGCCCGTCAAGATCCGGGGTCGTGATCGCGGCGAACCGGTTCAAAAGATCCAATGCGCTCGTCTACCGGCCTGCTCCCGTCGCTTCCCACGGGCTTCCCGGCTATTTCCTCAGTGGGCTCTACGGATGCTCGTGTCGCGATTCGGGTGTAGGGTTGTGGGCATGGATTTGGTCGTCGTTTTGCTTGTTGTTCTGATCGTGTTGGCGTTGGTGGGGAGCGTTGCCGTGAGTCCGTTGTTGTGGGCGCTCGTCGTTATTCTCGTGCTGTTCGCGGTGCTGGGTCGAGGTCGCTATTACGGCCGGCGAGGGTGATGGCTCTGGAGCGATCCTGTGGATCGCGGCGATGATCTTGCGCGTCCGTCGGCATTCGGTTTGACCATCTACATCTTTGGCTTGGTTCGTCGTCACTAGGCGACGTGTCTCGGCCCATAACCCACATCGACCTCAGGAGGCCCCGTGATGGGCGAGAAGACTGACAAGATCGCCGGCCGCGGGAAGCAGGCGGTCGGCGCCGTGACCGGCGACGAGGAAACCAAGCGCGAGGGGGAGCGCCAGGAGGACAAGGGCAAGCTCAAGGGCAAGCTCGACTCAACCGTCGACAAGGCGCAGGACGCGCTCGAGGACCTGAAGGACAAGGTCGACAGGAAATAACGATCGTGCGCAGTCGCCGTGATGACGCGACCGGCCCCGTGGTGGGCCGGTTGCGGCGGTCGTTGACGTGGGCTTGCGCCGGTCGCAGCGCGCCCAGGCAACTGCGTGACCAGAGGGTGTGGTGCCAGCATGAGATCCGGAATCGTCAGCCTCGTCTATTTGGTGGTTGGGGTGATAGTCGCGGCCTCGCACCACTACTTCGCGCACGCCAGTACCCTCAAGCCCCTCCTCTCGGCGCTGCTGGCCATCGTCCTTTGGCCGCTGCTGCTGCTCGGCATCAACCTCCACATTAAATAGTGCTTCCGCCGGTCCGAAGCGGGCCCTCACTACTGCTGGCGGTTTCAGAGTGGAGTGACGCAGATACCCCCTCCGTATTAGCGATTCACGCCCAGGCGTTGAGCGCCGGGCGCCGAGCAGTCCGACTACCGCTCGGTGGGCGAGAACCAGACCGTAGGCGGTCGCCCTTTCGGTAGCGCTGAGGATGGCAGCTGTGTGGCGAGACAACCACCGGATCCAAGCATTGATCCACGACGAGCCGTCGCGCCCGATGTTGCGGCGCTTGGGCGGCGTATCGTCTGAGCGTGATGCCGGTGGAGGTCGTTCGAGTCGCTGATCGCGTTGCGGGAACTGCGATCGAGCGTTTGACGAACGCTCACCATGCTCGCCGGATGGGCAAGTTCGGGCGCTCCGCGCAGCGCACGCCGCCGGAGGACGGGTGCTTGTGGGCCGGGGGGATCCGCCGCCACGGGCGGGCAACGCGCTTGAGGTGCTGATCGACGGCGCGTCCTCCTTCCCGGCGCTCGAGCAGGCGATCCGCTGCGCTCGGCGCAGCGTGCTGATCGCGGGGTGGTGCATCACGCCGGGGTTCGCGCTCGTCCGGGACGAGCCGCGGGTGCTGCTGCGCGAGTTACTGGGCGAGGCGGCCGAGGCGGTCGACGTTCGGGTGCTGTTGTGGGCGGGGGCTCCGGTGCCCGTGTTCACGCCGCGGCGGGCGTCGGTGCGCGCGGGGCGCGGTGAGCTCGTGCGCGGGACGCGGATCAAGGCCGCGCTGGACTCGAACGAGCGCCCGATGCACTGCCACCACGAAAAGCTTGTCGTGATCGACAAGGGCATGTCTAAGAAATTCCTGGACGACTCGAAGACCCGGGAGATGAGCCGCAGGGTCAAGCGCGGCTTCACCGCGATCGGTGTCTTCGGGCACCTCGCACGGATGGTTGTGACTCCTACGGACCGTTCCTGCTGGGCGTCGTCGCCACCGGGTTGATCGGCTTCGCGGTGTACTCGATCGCGGACGCCCGCTACGCGAAGATCTGACACGAGCCCGGACCCTCCCGCACCGAAGGGAAAACCCGCCCGGATCAAGCGGCGGCGTCTTGAACAATGATCGGTGTCCGAGGCGTTTGGATTAGCTGTCGCGGACGGGCGCGATCGCCGCTCGAAACCCAACCACGCCATCAGGCGCCGATGCTGGGACGTCGCCGATCACGGCTTCGCCGCGCGTGCGCTGAGCGAGCGGCTAGCCGTCAACGAGGAGCGCGCCTGCAACGGGCCGAGCAGCCGTTCGGAGCGGAGTGAGGTCGCCCGCAGCTCAACCGGCCCGTGAGTCAGCGGCTCGCCGCGGTTGCGGCGCTGGGGCTGCTCGGCCGCGATCGGGGGCAGAGTTCGTCGACGACGGTGCTCCGGGTCACCAGCGACCGCGTCAACATCGCGTTCGAGATGGGCGGCCCAGAGTCGCGGTCGGGTGTTGGCGCGAGCGCCGCGTCGCAGGTGACGACGTGGGCCTCGCTGTCGTTGAGCAGGAGTGCGCGTTGAGGTTCGCCGAGCCGAGCGTGAGCCAGCGATCGTCGCCGATCCCGACCTTCGCGTGCACATACACGCGGTCGCTGTGGTACCCGAGCGCGCCGAATCGTCGTGGCGAGGAAGCACTCATGATCGTCGTCGGCCTCAGTTCGCAGGTATAGCGGCGCATTGGGGAGAAATTTGGTGCCGGCGGGTATATAGCTGATAGCGTCGCGGAGTCGCAGATGAGGAGAGGACTGTGTCCATGGTCAATGCGTCGCCTGGACAGCCGCCGGTGTTGGTGTTGATGGGTGTTTCGGGTTGCGGGAAGTCGACGGTGGCGGGGCTGCTCGCCGGCCGTCTGGGGTGGGACTTCGAAGAGGGTGACGACCTGCACCCCGCGGCCAATGTCGACAAAATGGCGTCCGGCCACCAACTCGACGACGAGGACCGATGGCCGTGGCTGGCGAAGGTCGCTGAGTGGATCGGGGAACACACCGACGCTGGACGGCCGGGCATCGTCACCTGCTCGGCGTTGAAGAAGAGCTATCGCGATGTTCTGCGTGGCGAGCGCGTCGTGTTCGTCTATCTGGCTGGCACCCGTGAGCAGATCGCCCGCCGGCTGGCGGCTCGCCACGGCCACTACATGCCTGCTTCGTTGCTCGACTCGCAGTTCGACGCGCTCGAGCCGCCGACGCCCGAGGAGAACTCGATCACCGTCGAGATTGGAGCCAGCGCGTCGGTCGAGACGGATGCGATCATGAGCCGCCTCGGTCTGATCTCCAAGGCTTCGACTCAGGCGGGGAAGTAGCCGATGAACGCGACCCTAGCCGCCGCTGCCGCCATCACCAAGCCCTGGGCGGCGCACGACACACGGCTGATCGTGGTCACCGTCATCGGTATCGCGATCATCGTCTTGCTGATCGTCGTATTGAAGATGCATCCGTTTCTGTCGCTGATCTTGGGCTCGGCATTCGTCGGGCTGGCGGCGCCAGTGCCGCTGCCGATGATCGTGACCAACTTCGAGGACGGGGTCGGCAGCACCCTGAAAGAGGTCGGGCTGCTGATCGCCCTGGGGGCGATGCTCGGCAAGCTGCTGGCCGACTCCGGTGGCGCTGACCGGGTGATCGACAAGCTGCTGTCCAAGGCATCCAAGGCGATGGTCCCGTGGGCGATGGCGCTGGTCGCGATCATCATCGGCCTGCCGATGTTCTTCGAGATCGGCCTGGTGCTGTTGCTTCCGGTGATCGTCCTGGTCACCCAGCGCTCAGGGCTGAAGCTGATGCGGGTCGCGATCCCGGCGCTGGCCGGCCTGTCGGTGCTGCATGGCCTGATCCCGCCACACCCCGGTCCGCTGATCGCCATCGCCGCCGTGCACGCCCAGCTAGGCACGACGCTGGCGTTGGGCATCGTAGTGGCGATCCCGACCGTCATTCTGTGTGGCCCGCTGCTATCGATCCTGATCGCCAGAGTCGTCCCGGTCGGCGCCCCAGCCTACGCCGGCGGGGTCGACACCACGGCTACTAAATCCCAGCACGAGGACGTCAAACGGCCGCCGTCGTTCGGTATCACGCTGGCCACGATCCTCTTCCCGGTCGTGCTGATGTTGTCCAAGGCGCTGGCCGACATCATCTGGAACGGCGCCAAGCCCGCTCCGATGACCCAGACAGTGCTGGATTTCATCGGCGAACCGCTGGTCGCGATGACCCTCGCCGTTCTCCTTGCGACGGTGACCTTCGGCTACGCAGTCGGACTGAACGGCCAGAAGATCTCCTCGCGGATCGGAGCCAGCGTCGGCCCGGTCGCCGCCGTCATCCTGATCGTCGGAGCCGGCGGCGGGTTTAAGCAGACCCTGATCGGTGCCGGCGTGGGTGACTCGGTGGCTAAGTTCGCCAACGGCACGCACCTGTCCATCCTCCTGCTGGGCTATCTGGTGGCCGTCGCGCTGCGCCTAGCCACTGGGTCGGCCACGGTGGCTACGATCACCGCGGCAGGGATCGTCGCGCCGCTGGCGGGCGGCCTGAGCCCGACCCACGACGCTCTGCTGGCGCTCGCCATCGGCTCGGGGTCCTTGTTCCTCTCGCACGTCAGCGACGCCGGCTTCTGGCTGGTCAAGGAGTCGTTCGGTTTGACTGTGGGCCAGACGTTCAAGTCTTGGTCAGTGATGGAGACCGCGGTTTCACTAATCGCCTTCGCGTTCATCATGGCGCTGTCGGTGCTGATGTAACCCTCGCTGGCAGGTCCACCCCCTCAACGTATCGACAGTCTCAGAGAGTCTCACCAAGATCGGGATGGGCAAGCTCGGCCGGCTCGGCCTGGAGAGCGCGCGGTGGTTGGATCCCCGGTCGACCGGACACCGCAATTGGGGAGTTTGAGGAACGCGTTCAGCACAGAGCTGGCAAGGTGGCGGCATGTTTGACGGCTTCCAGACCGAACACCTTGACGTCGGCCGGGGTCGGCTCCGTGTCCGGCACGCCGGTCCGGGCCGGCGGTCCTGCTGGTCCACGGCCATCCCAGGACACACACCACTTGGCACCGGGTCGCTCCCGCGATCGCGGCCGCCGGCTACCGGGTCGTGTGCCCGGACCTGCGCGGCTACTGCGAGTCTTCTGCACCCGCCGATCTGCCGGACCACTCGCAGGCCAGCAAGCGAGCGATGGCCCAGGACCTGGTCGAGCTCGTGGCGCGCCTGGGCCACCAGCGCTTCCACGCAGTCGGGCATGACCGAGGCGGCTACGTCGTCGGGCGGCTGGCGCTCGATCACCCACACGCGGTGGATCGGATCGTGATCCTGGGTGACGTCCCGATCGGTGAGGCCCTGACCCGCTGCGACGCGCGCTTCGCCCAATCGTGGTGGCACTGGTTCTTCATCGGCCAGCCCGCCCCGCTTGCCGAGCGGTTGATCGCGGCTGATGTCGAGGCCTGGTACGACCTCGACCAGACGCTGATGGGCGCGGAGAACTATGCCGACGCCGATCGGGCGGTGGCCAACCCGGCGGTGCAGCACGCGATGTGCGAGGACTACCGGGCCGGACTCGGCGTCGACCGGGCGGCCGACGACGCCGACCGCCACGCCGGCCGGCAGATCACGAGTCCGCTACTCGTGCAGTGGGGCATCCGCGACGACCTCGCCGACCTCTATGACAACGACGTGCTCGGCGTCTGGGAGCCGTGGGCCACCGAGCTGTCTGGCCACGGGCTCGAGAGCGGCACCACATCGCCGAAGAAGCCCCACAGGAACTCACTCACGCGCTGCTGACGTTCTTCCGTCACACAGTTCGCTGAGCCTTCGGCGATTGAGACGGGCACAGGAACCGCCGCGGACCGACCGTTGGCCGGCAATTCGTCCGCTGGTGGATCCCCGCTGCGACGCATGCGCCGCCCGACCTACCCCGGGAGTCGCGCCGAGCGTCAAGGCCACCGTGATCCGCTTGCAGAAGGGGCGGCCACCTGGCCGACGACGAGCTCGTGATCGTAATCGTGGCGAAGCAGTGGCGCTCCCGGCCGCCGGGCTGACGACCCTTAAGTCGCCGAAGCGCTCGTGAGCTACGGACCCGTCGAGAAGCAAAAGCGATTGCGCCGGTCACCCCAACGAGGTCCGGCAATGCCCCCAACTGACAGGACATGCGCCGCAGTACTGAGCGCCAGAGACCACTCAGACCTGAGAAGAAAATCTGGCTCACTCGTCGGCTTGGCGTTTGACTGTGCTCAGCAGTCTCGACAGCGGCTCGCGCAACTCCTCGAGGTCCGCGAAGCCTCTCTGTCATCCATCGCGGCTACCTTGCGCGCATTCCAGGGAACACACTCTCGCCAGAGAGAAGCGCGACTTGCCATCGATGCAGGGCGCGTCGTAGCGAGGCGGGCCCGCGGTCTCTAGCTGCCGGCCACCCGGACCGTGACGTCGCCGAGCAGGCTGTGGCCGTTGATCGAAACGGTGCGGGTACGTCTGTCCTCGGGTACCAGCGGAACCTCGTTGTCGAGGTCCCCGAGCAGCACGCCCCCGCCGAGTTCGACGTGGGTTCCCTCGCCAACGATTACGTCGACGTCGCGCAAGATCGCGTAGGCCTCGATGTGAACCTCAGGTGGGGCGCTGTTGGTGTCGGAGAGGTCGATCGTGACGTCGCCAAGCAAGGCCACGGCGATCAGCTCCTCCTCGACATCCCAGCGTCGCGCACGTTTGCCTTTCCGTCCGCCTTCGAAGACAGGGTCAAGGGCAAGCAGCCAGCGTCGGCGAGAGCTGGTCATAGGAGGGGACTTGTCCTGCCCGGCGTCATTCATCGGTAGCCCTTCATTTATTGTTGATTGACTCTAGCAACTATATTGGCGGTATGCCGCCTAACAGAACCGATGTGGAACGAATGGTCGCTGCTCTGTTCACCATGAACGCCGGGCTTGACCGCGCCCGGCGGCGGAGCAAGGGCGCCAGCACCTTGAGCTTGCTTCAGTTGCTGGCGAACGGCGACGGCCTGCGTCCGTCGGATCTCGCCGAGCGAACGGGAGTGCATCCGTCGCTGATCACCCGACGGATCCAAGAACTCGAGAACGCCGGATACGTACACGCAACCGCCAACCCGGATGACGCACGCTCACTGCTGGTATCGCTCACAACCGCGGGCGTCCAGGAGCAGCGGCGCTTGCAAGAGTTCGGCTTAGACCGGTTTGCGCTGTTCGTAGCCGAATGGACACCCAAAGAAATACGGACACTCGCCGACTTGCTCGAGAAGCTCGAGCGGTCGAAGGCGGCCGTGGCTGCTCAGGAGCGATCGCGGGCAGCACACCCTCAGCCTCATACGACCCGCCGTCGCCTCCAACGTGCACCAGCGGTCGATTGACCCGAGCGCGTCCGCCAGCCTGTCGATCGAACTGCCGCTCACGCCTGGTCGCTGAACTGCTCCTACGCCCGCAGCACGAGTACCGCGCGATTAGTAGAGCAGGTCTCTGGCTCAAGCTTGAATCGCGCCCCGCTCCTCGCCAATCTCAGGGCCCGGGCGCCTCACGAGACGCCCGTCGTTGTTCGTAGAGCGTTCCCGAGCGGACACGCCCGACAGCGTCAAGTTCTGGGGAGTCAATCGATCGTCAAGTGTGCCTCGCCGAGCGCGAGGTGATCGCCTGGTCGTAGCTCGCTGCGACCGACGCGGCAGCCGTCGACGGTGGTGCCGTTGGTCGATTCGAGGTCTTGAAGGATCCATCGCCCGTCTCGGAAGATCAGGCGGGCGTGGCGGCGTGAGACCGTTAGCTCGGAGAGCACGAGATCGCAACCGCGATGGCGACCGATGAGCATTTCGCTCTGCGCGCCGCTCCAATCAAGCGCGAGCAACGGGCATGCAGGCGCCTCCTCAGGCTCAAATGCATGCACGGCACGATCGATCAGCCCCGCGAGCGCGGCCGGGATCAGTGAGCGCCGGCGGCGAAAACTGAGATCTCCCACGAGACGTACGGGATCGATCACGCCGCCGCCGAGGAGTTGGTCGGTCCGCCGCACGAAAGTGTCCTGGCTCAGGAGGCCGTTCGCGTAGGCGGTATTCAGGACGCAGGCGAGGCGTCTTTGCGATGTGCCGGCAACGAGCACCCCGGAAGTCTCTCGCTCCACCTTGAGTCTGTCCAGCAATGCCAATCGGAGGCGACCTTCTGTCGCACTGATCGTTGGGCGATTGCGACGGGCTCAGGAACCGCCGCGGACCGACCGTTGGCCGGCAAATCCGTTCGGTGGTGGATCCCCTCTGAGACGTCAACTTCGTCAGCGTGACCGCCT
>CABEAW010000556.1_pt1 | contig 11185 bp, 7 predicted proteins | sample 3422111 | NCBI WGS metagenome assembly CABEAW01 (sample SAMEA5534326, study PRJEB31848) | metagenome | biome: tundra; feature: field; material: soil | place: USA | collected 2013-05 | depth 0.15 m | reverse complement strand
GTGTTTCACCGATGGGCGCCTGCTCGGCGTCGAGTCGGTCGGACGGCCGGGCGACCATGTCGCCGCGCGGCGGCTGCTTGCCGGCGGCTCGGCGCTGTCGCCGGCGGTGGCCGGCGGCGAGGACTTCGACCTCAAGGCATATGCGCGCGCGGCTTGACCCGGACGGGGAGCTTCGCCCAGGTGTGGAGCGTGTTGTTGGCCCGGCGCACCGGTTCGCCGTCGAGCTCGATCCGCTCCACGTGGTGGGCGAGCGCGCCGAGCAGGCACTCCGCTTCGAGCGTGGCGAGCATCTGACCCGCGCAGGCATGGATGCCGATGCCGAAGCCGATGTGCCCGCTCGCGTCGCGGCGGATGTCGAACCGGTTTGGATCCTCGAACCGCCTCGGGTCGCGGTTGGCGGCGCCGAGCAGCGCGAGCACCTTGCGGCCCGGCGCGAGCGTCACGCCGGAGAGCTCCACCTCCCGCGTCGTCGTCCGGTAAAGCGGCTGGGGCGCGAGGTCGTGGCGCATCGTCTCCTGGAACGCCTTGCGGGCGAGCGACGGGTCGTCGCACAGCAGCTCCCACTGATCGGGATCCAGAACGAAGTTGTGGATCGCGTTGGTGATCGTGCTGGCCGTCGTATCGAAGCCGGCGATCGGGAACACGCGCGCGAAGGCGCTCGCCTCCGCTTCGGTTATCTCATCATCGTCAGCCATCTCGTAGAGCCGCTCGCCGAACCCGCCCGCAGCGATGTTCTCCCGGCGGCAGGCCCATTCGACCCATGTCACCGCCGGGATCGCCGCCGCGATCGAATCCAGGTAGCGCTGGTCTCGCGGACCGCTCGTGTTCATTGCCATGTCGCCGAACGCGATCAGGTGCTCGCGCCCTTCCTCGGGCAGCCCGGTCGTATCCGAGAGCATCTTCAGGACGTAGGCATCGGAGAGGTCGGTGGCGGCGTCAAAGCTCCCGCGCGCCACGACGCGAGCGACCAGGACCTCGGCCTCCCGCGCGAAGCGCTCTCGCAGGCCGCGGATGAACGCCGGGGTCAGCAGACGCGTCAGGATCCGGCGTCCGGCGGCGTGCTCCGGCGGGTCGGCCCGGGCTCCGTCGAGCAGCATCCGCATGCCCTCCGTGTCCATGCCCGGCTCGTGTTTGAAGGGGGCGTACTCGGGCGTGTCGACGAGCGGGGTGTCCAGCGCCATGTCGGTCAGGCCAAAGCCGCGATTGGTCGTGAACGTCTCCCAGTCCCCGAGCACCGCTCGCACCTCGTCGTAGCGCCCGACGGCGTACAGGTCGTAGCGCGTCAGCCACACCACCGGGCCGGCATCGCGCAGTTCGGCGTAGAACGGATAGGGCTCGGCAAGGAAGTCTGCCGAGTACGGGTCGAGGTCAAGCTGCGGAATGCGGCTGTCGAGCGCTGCGGGTGCCTTCGTCTCTCCGATGGGAAGGCAATCTACAGCGGATCCTCCCGCGGGGCTTGCCATTCAGCGCCGCGCTCCTTGGCTATCTGTGTGGGGCGGTGGGTGCGAATCGGGGTCCGAGCGGTCGGCGGCCATAGGGTTGGCGGCGAGGACCCCGCCGTCGATCGGGATCACCGTCCCGGTCAGGTACGCGGACTCCTCGCTGAGCAGAAACGCGACGAGCGCGGCGGCCTCCTCCGGGGTGCCGAACCGCCCCAGCGGAATCGCCGTGCGCAGCGCCAGGAACGCGTCGCCGGCCTGGTCACCGAGCTGGGACTCGAGCTCGTCCAGCAGCCCGGTCACGATGATCCCGGGGGCGATCGCGTTGACGCGCACGCCGATCCGCGCGCCGTAGGAGGACGCGTTCTTGACCAGCCCTATGACGCCGTGCTTGGCCGCCGTGTAGGGCACGAGGCTGTCTCCTCCGTGCAGGCCGGCCAGCGAAGACGTCGCCACGATCGCGCCGCCCCGGCCGTCGCGCTCGAACTCGCGCAACGCCGCCCGCAGTCCGAGGAAGACGCTGCGCAAGTTGACCGCGATCACGCGATCGAACTGTTCGGTCTCGACGTGCGGAAACGGCTCGAACGGGCCGGCGATCCCGGCGTTGAGGTGGACCAGGTCGACGCGGCCAAAGCGCTCGCGCGCGGCGCTCATGTAGCGCTCGACGTCCTCCTCGACCGAGACGTCGGCGCGCACGGCGATCGCGTTTGCGCCCGCGGCCGCCGCCACGCGCTCGGCTGCGGCGGCGTCCCAATCGACCACGACCACGCGGGCGCCCGCGCCGGCCAGCCTGTGCGCGGTCGCCGCGCCGATGCCGCTTCCCCCGCCGGTGACGATCGCGACTTTGTCCTGGTGTGACATGCCCTCTCCTGGATTCGATGCGTTAGGAGGTATCAAGTGCAACTGCAAGGGAAGGTAGCCCTGATAACCGGAGGCGGGATAGGGATCGGCGCGGCAGTGGCGCGCCGGTTCGCCGCCGAGGGCGCGTCGGTGGTCGTGATGGCGCGCCGTGCGGAGCTCGTCGAGAGCGTCGCGAGCGAGATCGGGGGGGAAGCGGTCTGCGGCGACGCCGCCGAGCCCGAGGATGCCCGCCGCGCGGTGCAGCTGGCGGTGCAGCGGTTCGGCGGGCTCGACGTGGTCGTCGCCAACGCCGGCCAGGGACACATGAACGCCGTCGCTGAGACGACCGATGAGCAATGGGCCGAGAGCTGGCGCGCCAATCCGACGACGGCGTTCTGCACGATACGCGCGGCGCTGCCGCAGCTGATCGAACGCCGCGGATCGGCGGTCCTGATCGCCTCGGTCGCCGGCATCCTCGCCGGCCCGCGGATCGCCGCCTACACGACCTCCAAGCACGCGATCCTCGGCTTGACGCGGTCGCTGGCGCGAGACTATGGACCGCAGGGCGTGCGCGTCAACGCGATCTGCCCGGGGTGGGTCCGCACGAGCGTGACCGACGGAATCGTCACGATGATCGCCGAGCGCGAGGGCGTGGAGATCGAGGAGGCTCGCTCCCGGCTGACCCGCCACGTTCCGCTGCAGCGGATGGCCGACCCCGCCGAGCTCGCCTCCGTGTGCCTGTTTCTGGCCTCGCCGCAGTCGTCGTTCATGACCGGCGCGGTGCTGATCGCCGATGGCGGCGCGCACGTGGTGGAGGTGGGGACGCTGGAGTTCGGGTGAGCGCGGCCTAGAGCCCGTAGAGCGCCGCCGCGCTCTGGCGCAGCACGCCTTCGCGGCCGTCGTCGTCGTGCTGCCCGAGCAGTGTCGACAGGCCGTCGCCGTGCTCGTGCGGGAAGTCGCTGGCATACGCGAGCATGCCGGCGCCGCCGAGCATCTCCAGCAGCTGATCCGCGGCCGCCGGATCATCGGGCAGGTGCGCCGGCGCCGTGGTCGCGCGGAAATGGCGCCGGACGTATTCCGACGGCGGCTCCTTGACCCACGGCACCTCTCGCCAGACCCCCTTCCAGTCCTTGTCAAAGCGCCATAGCAGCGTGAGACGCTCGTCGCGGGCTAGGAACTCGTCGCGCAGCCAGTCGTTGATGGCGCTGGCGACGGCCGCCGAGAAGTAGGGGTTGCGGTGAGTCTCGAACCCCGTCAGGCAGTTGAGCACGGCGAGCCGCGGAGCTGCGGGGCCCAGGAACTGCTCGGCCAGCGCCGCGTAGGCTCCCGGGACGGCCGGTGCCTCCTGCTCGCGCGCAGGCGGTGTCGCGCTGGTCGCCGCCCCCGGCGGGTAGGCATGCGCGAGTCCCGACAAGCGGATTCCCGCCTCGGTGATGTACTGGCGCCAGTACTCGCTCAGGTAGGGGAACAGCTCGTCGACGAGCAAATCGTGGCCACCGCCCCCAAAGTCGCAACCGCCCTCGGCGGCCTATCACGTCCCTCCTAAACGAGCTCGGCGTGATCGCGAGCGCCGACCGGACGGAGCCTTGTCTCGTCGGGCGCAAGCAATCCGACCACCCCGCTCTCCACTGGAGCGGAAAAGCGCTGACCACACCGCGACGCTGCTGCCGCTGCTCAGGAACGCAAGCGGCGAGGTCGCCAGTGCGAACTTCTGCAACATCGTGACGAAGGAGGAGCGGCACGATCGGCCCGTCGACCGCGACCTGCTGTTGGCGACGAGCAGGTCCGGGCAGCACGTAGAGCGCAAGCCCTGCCTTTGCTGCCGCGCGGGTACTCGTCGCCTCGGTCGAGTTGAGCGCCGGCTCGTCGGTCTGCGGTCGGCTCGGTCGAGCGGGGCGTTCGTATCAAGTGACGGCGAGAAGTCTGCGGACACCGGTAGTGACATTCGAGCCCTTGGGGACATCTCGCTGCTGGTGTGACCGGCCGCCGCGCCGCTCGTAGGGTTGATTGCAATGAGACTGCGCGTCTGCTTAGCGTTCGCGGCGTCACTGTGGCTTGGGGGTGTGGCACGATCCCGGGACCGTTCGTCCCGGAAGCGACCGATCTCTACGACCCGGCGCAGAACTCCTGGACGAGGCTTCCGCCCGACCCGTTCGGCGGCGATCATCTACTTTCGGCCTGGACCGGCGCCGCGCTGTTCTCCTTCGATTCGTCCGGCATCTACGGGCCGGTCCGCCTCGGCGACGCGAGCGCTTACGACCCAGCTACGGGACGCTGGACCCGACTACCCAGAGCCCCGGTCGGTTGCGGCGCCGACCAGCCACCAATCTGGACCGGGCGCGAGGTACTGATCTACTGCCCCAACTTCGGAAGCGGCACCGACGCCGGCTACAGCGGACTCGCGCTCATCCCCGCTCGCCGAAGTTCGCTAGCTGCGCGGTCGGACGGCTCGGCGGAACGTCAGCGTCCCGTGGCTGGCGCTTGAGGCAGGCCCGGACGCACAGTCTCTTGTCATCACGCTCCCGCCGGGATGCTTGAAGCTTCCTCGTGGCGAGCCTTGACTTGTGTCAGTACTCGACGTAATGTCCCGCGCCTTCCAAGCAGGGAGGGGATGCTCGACGGTAACAGCGCAAAGGCCTGCGAGGGCTGATTGGCGCTGCCGTGCGGACCATCGCTGTGCTCACGTTCACCTCAAAAAGGGGAAAGCCCATGCTTGCGCGGCTGCTCACGATCGCCTCCGTCGTCGCACTGTCTGGCGCCCTTCCCCTCACCGTGCAGGCGGCTGGGGCGCCGAGCGATGCCCATCCCGGCCAGATCGCCGCCAGGGCGCACGCGGCCACCGCCGCCACGGCGCACAGCACCGCCTCGCAGCCGATCTATCTCAACCGCTCCTATTCGTTTGCCGACCGCGCGGCCGACCTCGTCTCGCGGATGACGCTGGCCGAGAAGGCTTCGCAGATGGACTCGAGCGCCGCGCCGGCGATCCCGCGACTGGGCGTGCAGGCCTATGGGTGGTGGAACGAGTCGCTGCACGGCGTCTCCCGGCTGCAGCTGACCCCGTCGGGCAACGCAACGGTCCTCGACAACACGACCTCGTATCCGATCGACCTGTCGCTCGGGTCCAGCTGGGACACAAGTCTGATGTACCAGGAGGCGAGCGCGATCTCCGATGAGGCGCGCGAGGTCGTGCCCGAGAACTCGCTCAACCTCGACTTCTACTCCCCGACGGTGAACCTCTCCCGCGACCCGCGCTGGGGCCGCAACGACGAGACCTTCTCCGAGGATCCGCTGCTGACCGCCGCGATCGCCTCGCAGTACGTCAACGGGATGCAGGGCCAGGACCAGCAGGGGCACCGGCTGCCTCAGGGCGGGGGCTACCTGAAGACGATCACGACGATCAAGCACTTCGCCGCCAACAACACCGAGGACACCCGCCTGACCGGCTCCGCCAACATGGACGAGCGCACGCTGCGCGAGTACTACACGGCGCAGTTCAAGCAGATCATCCAGCAGTCGCACCCAGGTTCGATCATGTCCGCCTACAACGAGGTCAACGGCACGCCGTCGGCCGCCGATGTGCACCTGATCGACACGCTGGCGCGCCAGACGTTCGGCTTCACCGGCTATTTCACGTCCGACTGCGATGCGATCTACGAGATTGTCGCCGGCCACCACTGGCAGCCGCCGGGATACAGCCGACCGGTCAACAACACCGAGCGCAATGCCTTCGCCAACGCCGCCGGCGAGGATCTCGAATGCAATGCGGGCTACGCCGACAACTTCAACTACGGGAACTCGGTGCCGACCGCGGTCGGTCAGAGGATCAAGACCTCGACTGACACCTACAACGTCAACGACGTCGACACGTCCCTGGAGCGCCTGTTCACGGCGCGCATGGAGCTTGGGGAATTTGATGACGTGGCCAACGAGCCGTGGGTGAAGGCCGCCCGCGCGCAACTTGCGCCAGGAACCTGGACCAACTCCGACGCCAACGGTGCGGTCACCGAGACGCCCGCGCGGCTGGCGCTCGCGCGTGAGGTGGCCGACCGCTCGCTGGTGCTGCTCAAGAACAGCGACGAGACCCGCCAGGACGGCACCGTCGGCAAGGTGCTGCCGATTCATGTGCCCTCGAGCGGGCCGTTCAAGGTCGCCGTGATGGGGTACTTCGCCAACCCCGTGAGCAATTTTCTCGGCGACTATTCCAGTAACCAGGGGGTCCCTGGCACCGCGAACGAGGTGTCGCCATATCAGGGCATCAAGAGCGCGATCCAGGCGATCAATCCGAATGCCCAGGTCGACTTCTACAACGGCTTCACCGGGGGTGGCACGACCGCGGCGAGCCTGACCAACATCGACCCGGCAGCGGTGAACGCGGCCGCCAACTACAACGACGTGATCGTCTACGCGGGGACCGACGACACGACCGGCACCGAGGGCCAGGACCGCACCAGCCTGGCTCTGCCCGGCGCCCAGGCACAGCTGATCCAGGAGGTCGCGGCCAAGAATCCCAACACGGTCGGGGTGATGGAGACCCTGGGCGAGGTCGATGTCAGCGGCTTTCAGAACAGCGTCCCGGCGATGATTTGGAGCTCCTACAACGGGGAGCGCAAGGGCGACGCGCTGGCCGACGTGCTGCTCGGCAACTACGACCCCAGCGCGCACCTGCCGTTCACCTGGTATCAGAGCGCGTCTGAGCTGCCGCCGATCAACGATTACAACATTCGGCCGGCCGCCACCACCCCCGGCCGCACCTACATGTACTTCAACGGGCCCGTCTCCTACCCATTCGGGTTCGGGCTGAGCTATACCACTTTCAAGGACTCCAACGTCCAGGTGGACCATCAGCAGCTGAACGCCAACGACACCTTCCACGTCAGCGTCGACGTCACCAACACCGGCACGACCGCGGGAGAGGATCTCGTGCAGCTGTACGCCAGCACCCCGGACGCGCTCCAGCGGCCGATCAAGCGGCTCGAGGGCTTTCAGCAGGTAGAGCTCGCTCCCGGACAGACCAAGACGGTAACTCTGACCGTAAAGGTGCCGAACCTCGCCTTCTTCAGCGATGCCCTGAACCGCTATGAGGTCGACGACGGCCGCTATGGCATCCAAATCGGGAGTTCGGCCGACGACGTGCTGCTGCAGCGCTTCGTGACGGTCAGCGGAAGCCTGACGCCCGTGCCGAGCGTCCTCACGGCGCAGCCGACGATGCTCGGTGAGGCCGCGCGCGGAATCCAGCAGCGCGTGATGTTTCCCGAGCAAGCGGTCGTCGTGCCCCACGTGACGGTCTCGATGAGCGACGAGTCGCTGTACGGCTACATCAGTGCCGGGCAGAGCAAGCCGTTCCCAGCGGGGATGCACTTCACGTACACCAGCGATCATCCCGGCGTTGTCAACGTCGGCCCCGGCGGCACGATCCGTACGCTGAGCAACGGCGTCGCCACGATCACGGCCACCGCCACCTACCAGGGCGTCAGCAGCTCGACGCAGTTCGTCATCCGGGTCCTGTCAGAGCTCGACCGCCTGGCGGTCAACGGACAGAACCTGCCGGGCTTTCACCCTGACACCTACAGCTACGACGTGGTCGTCCCCGACCACGCCGGCGTTCCCCGGATCAGCGCGAGCACTCCCGACCCGAGCGCTTCGGTCGCCATCACGCAGGCCACGAGCGTTCCCGGCACGGCCAGCGTCACGGAGACCGGCCCGGACGGCATCCCCTTCACCTACAACGTGTACTTCGCCCGGCGCGCCCGCAGTGACGATTTCAACGGCACCACGGTGGGCCCGCAGTGGAGTTGGGTCAGGCAGGACCCCTTGACCGAGCACGTCGGCTCGGGCTCGTTGCAGATCACCCCCGAGCAGGGCGACCTCACCGGCACCACCAACACCGCGCATAACATTCTCGTGCAGCCGGCACTGGGCGACTGGACGATTGAGTCCAAGCTGACCTTCAGCACCCCGCCCCATGCCGACACTCAGCAGGCTGGGATCATCGCCTACCAGGACGATGACAACTACCTGAAGCTTGGCTGGGAGTACAGCTCCGGCGTCGCACAGCTGGTGGAGACGACGGAGGACAGCCTGTCGGGCACGCCCGCGACCCAGGTCCTGACGACGATCCCCACCGCGGGAATCCTCTCGAACACCGTTTGGCTGCGGATGGTGAAGGTCGGTCCCCGGTACACCAGCTACTACTCAACCGATGGCGTGCACTTCGTCCCCATCTACAATGTCGGCGCGAGCCTCAGCAACGTAAAGGTCGGTCTGTTCGCCTTCGCCGGTGCGGACACGGTCAACGACCTGAGCGTCGCCTTCGACTACTTCCATGTGCAGAACGGGGGGGCGAGCGCCGAGCCGGTTCACGGAGCGCGACGCAAAGTCACGCAGGCGAAAGGTGGCAGGCCGCGCAGCCAAGACACGCGGCCGGTGTTAGGCCGTCAGTCGAGGATCCAGAGGCCCGCCCGCCAGACCGGACATTCGAAGACGACCGCGACCCTGAGGCGGGCTGCGTCGAGCCGCCGACCCTGACCGGCGCAGCCGACCTTCGTCGCCAGGGTCATCGCCGCCCAAGGCACGCCGCCGCGTCTGGCGCGAGGAGGTGCGTAGGGAGGGGCGATGGGCTGTGCGGCTGGCCCGTAGCCCTAGCGTGCCCGCATTTTGCTCTCGAAGTCGACAGCAATCGTTCGCCACGTCGCGTCGGCGGACGCCGAGCCGAGACCGGTCACATCGATCCGGGTAGCACGATCGAAGTGAGCTCTGAGGCACCGCACCGGACCTCAATCGGCACGGTCGTCGTCGTCGGGTCCATCAACGAGGACGTCGTGCTCCGGGGCTCTGTATTTGCTCTAAATTTGTGCCGTGGGCGCGGCATCGCTTGCGGTTCACCAGGGACCGCGCCGCGCCTGCGGCCGCCGCTTCTGCTGCGTTCGGATGCTGAGCTTGCGCTCGGCTCACGACCGGCGTAAGTTGTCGGTGTCTGCCATCGCGCGGTCCGCCTGCCTCTGGGCTGGGCGCGCATCGCGAAAGGAAGTACGTCATGACCGAGGTCGTGATCGCATCAGCGGCCCGTACGGCCATCGGCACGTTTGGACGCAGCCTGCGTGACGTCCCGCCCACCGAGCTCGGGGCGACCGTGGCGCGCTCGGCGATCGAGCGCGCCGGACTGGAGCCCGATCAGGTCGAGCAAGTGGTGTTTGGCAACGTCATCCACACCGCCGCCGAGGACATGTATATGGCGCGCGTCGTTGGCATCAGGGCCGGCATCCCCAAGGAGTCGCCGGCGTTCACGGTCAACCGCCTGTGTGGCAGCGGTGTTCAGGCGATCGTCTCGGCCGCCCAGACGATTCAGAGCGGCGATGCGGAAATCGTCCTGGCGGGTGGTGCGGAGTCGATGAGCAGAGGCGCCTACTGGGTGCAGAACGCTCGTTGGGGCGCCCGGATGGGCGACACATCGCTGATCGACGCGGTTGTCGGTTGCCTCACCGATCCGTTCAACGAGATCCACATGGGTGTGACAGCAGAAAACGTGAGCGAGTCTCACGGGATCTCTCGAGAGGCCCAAGACGAGTTCGCCCTGGAGTCCCATCGCCGCGCTCAGGCGGCCATCGACGCCGGCCTGTTTGACGAGGAGGTCGTACCGATCGAGGTCAAGGTGCGCAAAGGCACCGTCGAGTTCAAGGTTGACGAGCACGTCCGGCGCGACGCCACGATCGAGACGTTCGCCAAGCTCAAGCCCGCGTTCAAGACGGACGGCACGGTTACGGCCGGCAACGCCTCCGGAGTCAACGACGCGGCCGCCGCGGTCGTCGTGATGTCGGCAGACCGGGCGCAGGAGCTTGGCGCGCCGGTGCGAGCCCGCATCCTCTCATATGCGATCTGTGGCGTGGAACCCAAGACGATGGGCATCGGGCCTGTACCCGCCGTGCGCAAGGCGCTTCAGCGGGCCGGCAAGACACTGGACGACGTCGATGTGATCGAGCTCAACGAGGCGTTCGCAGCCCAGTCGCTGGCGGTCTGCCAGGATCTCGAGCTCGACCTGGCGAAGGTCAATCCAAACGGCGGAGCGATCGCGCTCGGGCACCCGATCGCCGCCACGGGCGCGATCATCACGACCAAGATCCTGAGCGAGATGGAACGCAACGACCACAAGTTGGGGCTGGTGAGCCTCTGCATCGGCGGCGGCCAAGGCATCGCCATGCTGCTCGGGCGCGACTGACCGCCCGCTGCCACCGGTCAGCCAACAACCGAACGGCTCTCCGAGGATGTTGGGCCGTAACCTGCTGTCGCTCGTAGACTCGAAGCGAGCACGTCGAGTCCGCAAACGGCCGGTTGCGGGAGATTGCCGTGACGGCGCGGCGCTCGCACGGATGCTTATGCCTGGATCAGGCGTCTCGCAGCTCGGAGCAGGCATGGCCATTCGGGAGCTCCGTACCGGGATCCGGCTCCGCTGAAGCCGATTGCTCGGCTTTCTCGACCTCGGCTGGAAAACGGTCGGCTGCCTCTTGGGCAAGCGACGACAATCCATCGGCCAGCTTGCGCACGTCCGCGATGAGACGCGCGCGTTCGCGCCAGACGGAATGCGTCTCATTGTCAAGTACGCCCAGCTGCTGCTTGGCCGCGACCGTGATCGCGCTGGCCTCAGACTGTGCCTCGGCGACGCGCCGCTCGGCCGCTGTCCGCGCCCGACGAATGGCGGCTTCGGCTTGCTCGTACGCGACACGGAGGATCGCTGCCGTCTGATCGCTGATCCGCTCGATCTCTTCCACAACCGAGCTCGCCGATGGCGATTGCGCCTGCAGCGCCGCGAGCTCGCGCTCAAGTTCAGCGACGTACTGATCCACGGCAGCGCGGTCATAGCCACGCCACGCAAACCGAAACCGCGACGCCCACGGCTCCCCGGATGGCACCGG
>CABEAW010000555.1_pt1 | contig 11230 bp, 10 predicted proteins | sample 3422111 | NCBI WGS metagenome assembly CABEAW01 (sample SAMEA5534326, study PRJEB31848) | metagenome | biome: tundra; feature: field; material: soil | place: USA | collected 2013-05 | depth 0.15 m | reverse complement strand
GGCTCGGATGCGGACGGTATTTGCGGTGGGGAGCACTTAGCTCGGCGTGGCCGAGGCGTCAGCTGAGCGGCTCAGCCGGCCCGTCCGCCGGCTGGCTGCTCTCTGAGCTCAATTCACTGAAGATCTCCACATCGGGGAGGTTAGCTGGATAGAGGTCCTCGGCCGGATCGGACGCCTGAGCGGGCGCTCGTAGACTCATCCCGAAGGAGGTCGACGGCGCCGGAGGTTACGCGCGCCCGACGACGCCACATGTGTGGAAGCGCTCGAATGTTTCACAACGCTTACGGAAACGAGGGCCTGACCGCACCGTGCTGGCCGGCCCGCTCTTGGGAGCAGCTCAGGGAAAGCACTGTCTACTGCTGCTGCTGGGACTCCGATCGTCACTTGCCGCCGGATCGCAACATACGGTTGCTCAACAAGCATCTGGACTTGCGGTTCATGCTTCACAGGCATCTCCAGTCTTCGGTCATGCTGCTCAGACCGCCGCGCGCACCCCGAACTCATCGCGGGCCGAGACTTCCTCAGCGCGGCTTGAGGCACACGAACTCCGTCCGCCTGTGGTGGCCCGAGAGCGACACCTCGTCAGCTGGAAACCACGCCGCAACTGGAACTACGACTGAAAACCGCATGTCATATTCGAAAGTGTCCTGAGCGGCAACAACAACAACTTGGGCGGTGCTATCCGTGCACCGTGACGTATACCCGGGGCGAGCTGGTCTGCGCGTAGGGATAATCGGCCTCGGGCAGGGTGGCGACTGAGAACCAGTAGTGCACGACGCCGCGGCCGGGGGCAAAGGTCCAGGTCGTGTGGTAGCGCCCGCGGCGGCTGATGTCGGGGATTCCGACGGTGGAGTAGATGCCGGCGGTCCCGATCCGTAGTCGCAGGAGCTTTCCGGCGGGTATGTTGCTCCCCAGCACGCGGCCGCTGATCTGGATCGTGCGGCCCCACCGCGTGCGGCGGGGGCGGATCTTCAGGCTGACCTTGGTCGGCACCATGAGCTGAACCTGTCCGGAGGTCGCCGGCTCGGTGGTGCCCGAACCCGGGTAGACGGCGGCGATCAGCCGCGATGGTCCTGCCGGAACGGTGGCCTGCCAGAGTCCGTCGGAGTCCGTGGTCGCCACCGTGGCGACACCCCATCTGTCGAGCCCGTTGTCGGTGGCCGTGACGATCCGCACGGGTACGCCGCCGAGGGCCGTCCCGTCGGCTGCGCCGACCCAGCCGCTGACTGTGGCGGCGTGATCGAAGCGGACCCGCTTCTTGCTGAGCTGCACGGTGTGGGGCAGCAGCACGATCCGCTCGCGCCGGGTGTGGCCGTGCACCCGAACCTTGCGGATCACCACCCTCGGATGACAGCGGACCGACCGCTCCACGCGACTGCTGGCGCGACGGTGCACGCGGATCCGTTTGCCGTGGCGGCGGATGGTGACCCAGTGCGCGGGTTCTTTGACTCGCACCCTGACCGGGTGGCATCGCAGCGCGTCCAGGAGGCGTGCGCCGAAGGTGATCCCTGAGATGGTGGGCTGACGGATGCTCAGGTACCACGTGTGCAGCGCGGAGCTCGCCGGGTCGAGGTTGGCATCGATCGCCCGGCTCTGTGCGTAGCAGCTGACCGAGTGCCCGCCGATGCCCTGGACAGGAATCTGAGCACCGCTTCCGCCATACGAGACATAGGGCGCGCCGTCGACCGAGCACTGGATATCGGCCACTCCGCTCGGGCCCGCTGACGCCAGCGCGTCCACGTACTGCGTGCCCGCGGTTGAGAGCGCGTCGGCCGGCCCCGTCAGATTGAGGTTGACCGGATCGTTGTCGACGTACATCGTCTCGGTCGGCGAGCTGACGTTGGCGGGGCTGGCGGCATCGGCGGCTGAGAGCAGAAGACTCAGGGCGCCGTCCGGGTAGACCGCCGTGTCGATGCTTTGGGTCATCGTCTGTGGCGTCGGGCATTGCGTCCAGCTCGCCTGGTCAATAACCGCGGTCGGGCCCTGGAGCGGCTGACCGTCGACGATCGCGCGCATCCCGCACACTCCGGAGTCGTCGGTCGCCTGGAAAGTGATCGGCCAGACGCCCCGCACCCAGCGCGAGGTCTCATACCAAAGGTTCCCGAACCCCAGCGGCTTGACGCTTGGTGGCGTGTTGTCCTGGGCCGTCAGCTCGATCCCCCGGACATTGAGCACCTGGCCACCACCGTTGAGCGCGTCACATCCACCGCTGGCGACGCAGGTCACGTAAAAGCCGAAATAGCGGCTGCCGTTCAAATCGTTGCGATTGATTCCGAGCCCGTAGTCCATTCCGCCGCAGCAGTTGCCCTCGTCCGCGACCGTCTGGCTACCGCCGTTCCAGAAATACGCTGCATCGAAGCCATCGAAGCTGGCGGCGGGCAGGATCAACACCTGATTCAGCGGTGTGAGCGCTCCGGTGATCCCGATCGTCGGCGGCGTCACCGTATGCCACTGCGCGCTCGTGCCTGCAGCGACGGACGCTACTTCATTGATTTGAAGCGAGCCCCCCAGCGGACAGCGGTTTGCGAGGCTGAACCCGCTCGGTCCTTGAGGCTGCCAGACGGCGCCGTTGACGTCAGTTGCGGTGCCGCTATCGCCGAAGTAGGCGCATGACTTCAGCCACAGCGTGCCGGCGTGTGCCGGCGCTGGCTCGACGAGCACCGAGCCACTGGCCGACAGTGCGACCGTCGCTAGGGCCAGGGTGATCAAACGAGCCATACCAGCAGGGCCGATACGTCAGCAGATCAGGGCGGCGTAGAAATACTGGGCGAGCGCCTGGCCCTGCGGACCGTAGGTGTTAACTCCAACGTCCCAACGCTGCCTGGAAGGGACGACAAGTGCGGCCTCTGCGGAGCCTCCCGGGCCGCTTTGGCCCGTGAGGCCGCCGATCGCAAAGCAACCCTTATAGGTGGGCGCCGGCACCTTCCACTTCACGATGTAGAACCCTCGCGTGGTGGTTTCCACCCGGACGGTCGGCTTGCCGGCGCTCGCTTGGACCGTCCCATCCGGCGCGACCACCGCCCACGCGCGAAGACTGCCGCTAATGAACTGACGGTTGAACTTCACCGGCGTGATCGAGCCGTTCCGCAGTTGCTTGTTGGCAACGCTCCCGGCGGGCAGGTTGATTGCGGCGTAGCTCGTGCCGCCGAGCGCGACGAAAAGAGCGAGGTAGGCGACGGCGTTCTCGCGAAGGTGCTTCATGACTGAGCGCATCGGGGTTGTCCTCCTCTGACGACTAGCCGCTCGGGCTGGTGCCGGAGCCGATCAGCGACACGGTGCCGGTCGGTCCGGGTGAGGCGCTGCTGTGAACTACGCTCTGGGTCCCACTGCTCGCTGAGGAGCTCGGCGAGCTGCTCCCGCTGCCGGGGGCGTTCTGGACGGGAGCGGGGCGGGTAACCGGCGACGAGTTCGCGACGAACGTCTGGTGGGTCGGCGCGCTGCGCTGCGCTGCCGCGTGCTTGACGCGCTTGCCCGCGCGGTGGACCTCGGCGCGCCGGTTGCGCTGGCTACGGCGAGCGGGATTGTGGTTGGCGACGTGCTTCGTGCTGGCCGCCAGTGGCCGCTTCGACGGAGGCGCTTCGACTGACGCGGGGAGCGTCACGGCTGCCCTCACCCGGTCCTTGTTCGAGTTCGAGTTCGCCGACGGTCCCGACTCGATGACGGACACGATCAACGCTAGAGCGACGATCACGCCGACACCCGCGGTCGCGCGACTCGGCCTCCGCAGGCCAGGGGCGTTTCGGAGCGAACGCCCGCGCGCGAATGAAAACGGCCTGTCGATGCGCGGCCGCCGCAGAGCGGTGCGGCCGTCGCGCGCTTGAAGCGCGTCCGGGACGTCGGCCCCAGAGGGCGCGTGGGGTGCATGGGGCACGGCGGTCGCATGCGGTGCGTGAGGCACCGCGGTCCCGGAGGGGGCTTGCAGCGCATCCTGGACGGCAGCTGAATCCTCGCCCCAGAAATCGTCCGCACCGGGCGGGATCAGATCCGCGTCGGCATCACGCCGTGAGACAGATGGAGCAGTGCCGGCCGAGGGCCCGAACGGCACCAATTCCTCGATCGGGCCGATCCACTCCCGAGGTAGCCGTACGACGTTGCTCTCCGTCTGATCACCGCCCCCACCGTCTTCGGTTCGCCAATCGTCCGTTTTCACGGGTTTGCAGACCTTTTCGTGTTCGACGCCCTGGATACGTCCTCCGTAAGCGCTAGTATACCCTCTGAATTGGTTCCAGTTTGCCTCAATTAGAAAAGAAGCCCATGGGACACACGGATCCTGAAGAGTCGTATCTCACAGTCGCCGAGGTCGCCGAGACGCTGAAGCTCAACCAGCAGACGGTTCGCAACTGGATCGATCAGGGCTCGCTGCCGGCGCTCAGAGTCGGAAGGCGTGTGCGGATCAAACGCTCGGACTTCGAGCGGGTGCTGTCCGAGAGCTACAACGCCGGCCATGGCCCGGTCTCGCGCCGGGATGGCCCGAGCGCCGAGGACTTCTGGGGCGGGGAGCCTGTCGGCCTGGCCGATCCCGACCCGCAGGGCAGCCGGTGAGCTTCGAGGACGACCTCGATCGCCAGCGTGCGCAGATCATGCGTGCGGTTCGCCACGCTCGCGATGCCTGGGCGGACGCGATGCGCGCACATAAGCTCGCGCCGCCGGACGCCGGCTTTGCCACCCGCCTGCACGCTCTGGCCGAGGCGGCGGCCACCGAGCAGGTCACCTGGGAGCATGCGCACGCCGCCGGGCTGATGTGGCGTCCGGTGCCGGGCGCTGAGAACGCGCTGCCCCCTTACGAGCTGCGGGCGGGGACCGGTCGCCGCGGACCCGGTCATCTGTGGCAGCGCTTCGATGCCGCCGTGGCGACGCTCAACCGCGCGATCACCGGCTCGGACGCGGCTGAGGTCGCCGACGCGTTCGGCGAGATCGCCCAGAGCGCCGGCGCGCTGGCCGACGAGGTGGCGCGCGAGGATGAGGCTTCTGCGCGCCCGCACGCGCGGGTCGGCGCTCGCGGCGCTGCATGAACAGCGCTCGGACCGCGCCCGGAGCCCGTGGTGGTGTCTGACGGGCGCCGGCGCCGCGTTCGGCCGGGGTCCGGGTCCGGCGCGGAAAAGAAGAAGCAATCGTGACCCGATGTTTACGGCCGCTGAAGGCGCAGCTGCCACGCTTCTCTCAAACCACATGAGAAGAGAAGGCGAGGACGATGCCACAGATCATCGTGACGGCCAACGAGCCGGTAGACGGGAACGAGCAGCCGGTGATGCTGCGCGAGCGCGTCAGCGCGGAGGACTTCCAGTCAGATCACTTCCAGGCCCAGCTCGTGCAGCGGCTGGGATGGGCGGTGGCTGACGCGGTCGAGGTCGAGCGGACGCCGGGCCGGCGCTAGCCGAATGGGGGCTGGGCTCTGCGCTCGGCGAGCGTGGTGACGACGGCCTCGTAGACGCCGGCTCCGTAGCTCTCGGCGGCGATCCTCACCCCGCTGCGCCCAGCGATGTCAGAGCCCAGCGTCGGATCGCGGTCAAGCGCGTTGGCTACCAGCCAGAAGGCGCCGACGACCGTCGCCGCATCCATGTCCTCACGTGAGTCGCCGACCGCGATGCACTCGTCGGCGCTGTAGCCGCGCGTCTGCATGTGCGTGGCCACCGCCCGCGCCTTCGATGCCGAGGCGGGGATCAGGTGATAGGCGTGCACCACCGGGAGTCCGTCCATCTGCTCGGCGTGCGCGCGCACGACGCCGTTGTCGACCAGACGCAGCGACTGAAAGCCCGCGGCGTCCAGCGTCGCGCGCGCATCCTCCAGGTCCACGGCCCCCCGGAAAAGGTGTGAGACCTCGCGCTGGTTGGACCAGGGCGTGTGGTACTCGAGCTGGCCGCCGTAGCGCTCCAGCAGCAGCGCCGGAGCTCCGGTCGCCTGGATCTGATCGAAGATCGAGCCGAGCGTCGCCGACGGCACCAGGCCGTCGGTCAGCCACTCCGGCTCGTCGTCGAGCACGAGCCCACAGCCCAGCTCGAAGATGTAGGCCGAGGAGCCGATCAGCCGCGCGCTCTCGAAAACGCTCCCCTGGCGGCGTCCCGAGTAGAGGACAACCTCCACGTCAGCGCGCCAGCAGGCCTCCAGCGCGCGGATGCTCAGGGCGCTGAAGCCTCCGTCCGCTCCCCGCAGCAGGGAGGCGTTGGGCCCCAGGAGCGTGCCGTCGAGATCAACGTAGAGACAGCGCATGGCGCGCGCGACCGTAGCATCAGTCCGAGCCGCTCAGTGGACCACGGGTGGCCGCCATACTGGAAGCAGGTGACGGTCGCTGACGAAACCGAGCCCTGGGCGGGCCTGCTGGCCGACGGTCGCTCGGACGAGCGGCTCGTGCACGACGACCTCTACGCGGGCCGCTCAGGGGTCCTGGCACCCGTGCCCGACGAGCTCAACTTCACGGTCAGGACAGCGCTCGATCAGGCCGGGATCACCGAGCTCTACGCCCATCAGGTCCAGGCCCTGCACGCGGCGTTCGACGCGCCGACGATCATCACTACCGGAACGGCGTCGGGCAAGTCGCTGTGCTTTCAGCTCCCCACGCTGGAGGTGCTGACCTCAGATGCGAGAGCGCGCGCCCTGTATCTATATCCGACCAAGGCGCTGGCCCAGGATCAGGCCCGAGCGCTGCACAGATTCGGGCTGCACAAGGCGATCCGCCCGGCGATCTACGACGGTGACACTCCGCGCGGGGAGCGCGCGGCGATCCGCAAGCGCAGCAATCTGATCCTGACCAATCCTGACATGCTGCACGTCGGGATCCTGCCCCATCATCACGCGTGGGGCGATCTGTTCGCCAATCTCGCCTTCGTGGTCGTCGACGAGGCGCACGTGTACCGGGGTGTGTTCGGCTCGCACGTCGGCAACGTCCTGCGCAGGCTCAGACGGGCCGCCGCGATCCACGGCAGTGAGCCGCGCTTCCTGCTCACCAGCGCGACGATCGCCAATCCGGTGGAGCTCGCCGAGCGTCTGACGGGCCTGGAGGACTTCAACCTGATCGATCGCGACACGGCGCCCAAGCCGGCGCGCCGGGTGGCGATGTGGAACCCGCCGCTGCTCGACGAGCAACTCGGTGTCCGCGCGTCCGCGCTGTACGAGGCGGCCGAGGTGTTCTCGGCGCTGATCACGCGCGGCGCCCGGACGATCTGCTTCATGAAGTCACGCAAGGGCGTCGAGCTGATCCTCCGCCACGCCGTGGACCGACTGGAGCCTGAACTGGCCGAGCGCGTCGCTCCCTACCGCGCCGGCTACACACCTGCCCAGCGCCGCGAGATCGAACGGCGGCTCACGACCGGCGAGCTGCTGGGCGTCGTCTGCACCGACGCGCTGGAGCTAGGGATCGACATCGGCGAGCTCGACGCCGCCGTCTGCGTGACGTTTCCCGGCACCGTGGCCAGCCTGCGGCAGATGTGGGGCCGGGCCGGACGCCGGGGCCGCGGGCTGGCGATCTACATCGCCGGCGAGGATGCGCTGGACCAGTTCTTCTGCCGGCACCCGACCGAGTTTCTCAGTCGCCCCGTGGAGGCCGCGATCCTGGATCCCGGCAGCCCCGAGATCTACGCCGAGCACCTGGTGTGCGCCGCTCACGAGGCGCCGCTCAGTCAAGCCGACGCGCCGATCTTCGGCGAGCAGTGGCATGAGGTCGCCCAACAGCTCGCTCGGGCCGGATTCCTGCGCGAGCGAGCCACCGGCTTCGTTCCCAAACGGCCCGATGACTACCCGGCGGCGCGCGTGGCGCTGCGTTCGGCGTCGCCTGACAGCTTCGCGCTGATCGACTCCAGCTCCGGCGAGGTGCTGGGCACGATCGAGGCCGCACGGGCGTACTCGACCGTCCACGAGGGTGCCGTATATCTGCACCTGGGACGCTCTTATCTCGTGCTCGATCTGGATCTCGGCGGCCGGCGCGCGCTGCTGGAGCCGTTCACGGGCGACTACTTCACCCAGGCCAAGCGTGAGAGCATGACCTACATCGAACGCTTGGAGGATCGGCGCGAGACGCATGGGGTGACGCTCTCGTTCGGTTCGGTCGTGTACTCGGAGACGGTGCTCGGCTACCAGCGCAAGGGGCTACAGGATCAGCAGGTGATCGACTTTCAGACGCTTGAGCTGCCGACCGTCGAGTTCCCGACGCGGGCGCTCTGGTACGAGCTCGACGAGCTGATTGCCGCCGAGCCGTTTCCCTCAGAGCTGTTGCTGGGGGCACTGCACGCGCTCGAACACGGCCAGATCGCCGTCCTGCCCCTGATCGCGATGTGCGACCGGTGGGACATCGGCGGGCTCTCGACCAACGCCCATCCTCAGACCGGTGGTCCGACGATCTTCGTCTATGACGGTCACCCGGGTGGGGTCGGGCTCACGCGCCGGGGCTATGACCAGTTCGGGCGGCTGGTCGGCGACGCCCAGCGGCTGATCTCCGAATGTGGGTGCCGGTCCGGCTGTCCCTCATGCGTTCAGTCGCCCAAGTGCGGCAACCTCAACGAGCCGCTGTCCAAGCGCGGTGCGCTGGAACTGCTGCGGCGCATGACCGACTAGGGCTGGACCCGCTGGGGTTACTGGAGGCCGAGCGTCGCGCTGCCGGTCAGTCCGCTCGGGCTCGCTGACGCCCAGCCGCTCAGATCACCCAGCGAGTTGAGGATCGCCTGCTCCTCCTGACTGGGTTGGGACTTGAACGTCAGGCGCAGCAGATCGGGGAGTGATACGCGGAAGGCCACCGAGCCCGCGGCCCCGGTGGCCGGGGTGGTCGGTGCCGCCGCGAACGCCCTGACCTCCGATGGCGTTGCCTTGCCGACGACGAACTGGTTTCCGACCACGCCGATCGTGAGCGTGCTGGTCGGCTGCTTGACCTCATACAGGCCGGCGCCGGAGGCCTTGATGCTGGTCCCCTTGCCCAGCGTGCTCGGCGGCGCGGAGGCGAGCTTGGCCAGCGTGCGCGCCGCGGTTGGCGGGTCGCTGACTTCGATCCTGGCGATCGTCGTGTGCGTATCGCTGGCGACGACCATGTTGCCGTTGAGCAGCGCCACAAAGCGGTTCAGGTCGATCCCCGCCTTCTGCTTGAGCTGGAGCTCCTTGCTGGCAAACGAGGCGTAGGAAGCCGGACTGGTGATCTGCGCGGCGGCCTCCACGAACGAGATCACCTGGGCGGGATCTCTGACCCCGACGTCGATCGGAAGCTGTCCGACGAACGACGGCGCCGCGGTACCGGCGGCGATCGGCAGCTGCGACGGGCTGATTGAGGTCCCGCTGGTATCGATGTGGTACTGGACCGTGAGCCCTGTGGAGCCGGCATTGATCGAGGCGGCGTAGGCGCGGATCGCCGCCACCCACGGGACCCGACGCGCCTTGGCGTCGCTGGGCTGGGAGAGCACTCCGGTGAGGCTGCCGAACGCCGTCATCAGGCTGGCCTGCTGCGGCAGTCCGGACACATCGCTGGCGTAGGCCGCCGGCGTGACGCCGCCTCCGTGTGCATGCCGATCCAACGCCGCGTCGACGATCGCAATCGAGGGCCCGAACACCATCGTTGCGCCGTCGATCGCCAGCGCCGCGCCGGCCGATTGATAGAGCTGGGCACCGTCGCGCGTGCCCGCCTTCCGGATGTGCAGCTTGGCGATCAGCGCGCTCAGCTTGCTCGCGCTCTTGGTCACCCACGCGAACAGGAACTCGCTGCGAGCGCCGCTGCTGCTCAGACTTGATCCGGCGGCGCCGATCGTCGCCGGGTTACCGAACAGTGGACGAACCTCGTTCTGGTAGTCGATGCCCAGCGCGTCGAGCCGGCCCATCAACGCGGTCACGGCGAACTTGGCGATCGGGAACTTGCCCTCCAGCGCCTGCGCCTGCTTGATCGAGGAGGCATTCGGATTCGTCGCGATCGTCATCACGAACGGCGTCTGGGCCGGAAAGAACGACAGCGCAGACGCGGTGGGATCGGCGGCGGGCTTGGAGGCGCTCGAGCCGCAGCCGGCGAGCACGACGGCGAGGATTGCAGCGAGCAAGATCCGGCGGCGCATCGAAACGGAGACTACCTGCGAGTAACGCGACTGACCACTCATCGGCTCACTGAAACGCGCACCGGGACCGCGTCAGTGAAGATCCTTCGGTCGCACCAATCCGACGAGCTCGGCGGTGCCGGCGACCAGCTGGCGCCACGCGCAGTCGAAGCTGAGCGTCGCCAGCGCCCCGGTCGGGAATTTGTGCAGGACCGACTGCCGCCTGGCCTCGCCCTCGGCGTCTGGGGATGACCCAGCCAGGCGCAGTGTGAGGATCTGCAGCGCTGGGTTGTGTCCCACGACCATCGCCGAGCCGATCTGGTCGGGTATCCGCCTCAGCCGCGCGAGCAGCTGATCGACGTTGGCCGAGTAGAGCTCCGGCTCGATCGAGACCCGGCCGGCCAGACCGATGCCCTCCAGCGTTTCCCGGGCGCGGCGGGCCGATGAGCAGAGGATGAGCGCCGGACGGATGCCATCGGCCTCGATCTGTCTGGTCAGCGCGCCAGCGGCGCGCCGCCCGCGTGGCGCCAACGGTCGCTCGTGATCGTCAAGCCCCGGCTCGTCCCAGCTGGACTTGGCGTGGCGCAGCACGTAGAGCTGCCGGCGAGTGAGCATCGGTGCCGCGATTGTGGCGTGTGAGGCGGCGGCAGAGACCCCGGCTTGACTCTTACGTTCTTCTTAGATGCCGGCCGTGGGCTTTGACGGCGGCGGTAGCGGAGTTGCCTGGGCGTGCACCAGCGGCCCGGGCGACCCCGGGACGTGGACCGGTACAACCACCACGGGCACGGGTACGGGCACGGGCACGACCACGACCGGCACCGGCACCACTACGACCGCTACGACGACCGGCGCGCGCCAGTCACGAAACGCGATCCAGCCGCTAGCATCGCGCGGCCAAGGGCGAGATAGCTCAGCTGGTAGAGCACACGACTGAAAATCGTGGTGTCCCGGGTTCAAGTCCCGGTCTCGCCATTCAAGAACTTCATGCAAAAATCACACTTTCTTTCGGTGCTGCACGGCCAGATATCCGGTAAGACATGGGTTCCTTGGTCCGGTACGTCTCGTGTGACCGCAAGATCGAGGATCGCCTTCCCCGGTTGCTTAAGGGTGAGTGCCGCAGAGGTGTCGATCCCCACCTCGAGCAGCGGTGCTGCCCGCCGATTGCGCCTCTAGCGCCGCGCACCTCTGGCACTGCGAGACCTCGCTTGTGGTCGGCTGCGGAGCCGCGCCGTGAG
>CABEAW010000547.1_pt1 | contig 11458 bp, 8 predicted proteins | sample 3422111 | NCBI WGS metagenome assembly CABEAW01 (sample SAMEA5534326, study PRJEB31848) | metagenome | biome: tundra; feature: field; material: soil | place: USA | collected 2013-05 | depth 0.15 m | reverse complement strand
ATCTAGTCGGCTGCGACATCCACAGCGCGGATCGCATCGTGCCCGAATGGCAAGACGTCGGGGTCGGCGACGATGTCAGGCTCGCTCCGCAGGTCGGCCTCGTTGTGGCCTTTCTGGAGCGGGGGCGATCACTCGTTCTCCGTGGCGGGATTCCGATCGGGACCACCGCGCCCCCATACGACTTCACATGGGCGTTCGCGCTCCGAGACGAGCCGGACGAGACGACGCGGCTGCTCGTCCGTGAGCGATATGCGTACACGCGGCCGTGGGCTCGGTTGCTCGTCGAGCCCACCGAGGCAGTTAGCTTCATGATGAGCCAGAAGATGCTTCGCGGGATCAAGGACCGGGCCGAGCGGACCGCAGCCCACCACTAGATCCAAGCCGACACCGAACGGATCCAAGGTGACGCCTCCACAGATTGTGGACGGATGAGGTGGCATCCGGACATCCGTCGATGCTCGTGGGTCAGCGAAGGCTCACGCCCGAAGGCGCGGCCAGGGCACGGCAGCCACGAGAAACACTGTTCGCCGGATGAGCGATTCCCGCTACAAGAGCACGTCTTCTCGTGCGTCCTTTGCCAACAGAAGGCCTGAGCGTTCCTTCGGGTAGGCTGGCAAGTCGACCGTGGCGCCAGGCGTTCCGCGCGCCACGGCGATGCCGGGTCGATCGAAGGGCGTGCAGCGATGGCGTTGAGGGCGGAGGAGGCCGAAGCAGCGCTCATTCAATCCGTCTGCAGCCGCCTCCGCGACCACGTTGCGCCTGAGCTGGTAGACGAGTGCGAGGCTTTCGTGCGGCAGTTCTACCACTGGGTGCCGCAGGAGGATCTGGCCACGCGCGGCACCCGTGACCTCTTCGGCGCGGCGATGGCAGTCTGGGACTTCGCTCGCGACCGATCCCCCAGCTCGGCCAGCGTGCGGGCCTATAACCCCGGGCTCGGAGAGCACGGCTGGCAGTCGACGAACACTATCGTCGAGGTCGTCACCGATGACATGCCGTTTTTGGTGGACTCGGTCGCCATGGAGCTCTCCCGCCGCGAATACGGGATCCAGCTCTCGATCCATCCTGTCATCGATGTGCTCCGGGACGCGGACGGTCGCCTCGCCGAGGTCTTCCCACCGGGCGCAGGGATCACTGGCGCGCTCACCGAATCGTGGATGCAGTTCGAAGTCGATCGCGCGACCGAGCCTGAGCTGCTCGAGGCGCTCGTCGATGGCATCCGCCGGATCATCGGCGACGTCAGAGCGGCGGTGGAGGACTGGCCGATGATGCGCCAGCGGCTGCGCGAGATCGTGGCTGGGTTCGAGTCGGATGCGCCGCCGCCGCTCGATCGAAGCGAGGTCGAGGAGGTCAACGCCTTCCTCGAGTGGGTCGATGGCGGGAACTTCATCTTCCTCGGGTACCGCGAGTACGACCTCGTCAGGGAAGCCGGCGAAGATCATCTCCGCGCTGTCGACGGCTCTGGTCTGGGCATCCTCAGACACGAGAGCGCCATCGTCTCCACGAGCTTCGCAAGGCTGCCCAACGAAGTCCGGGCAATGGCTCGGACGCCTCAGCCGCTCATCCTGACCAAGGCGAACTCGCGCTCGACGGTGCACCGGCGGCTGTACCTCGATTACATTGGTGTGAAGCGCTTCGAGACGGGCGAGGTCCGTGGCGAACGTCGTTTCCTCGGCTTGTACACCACTGCCGCCGAGGAGGCGGGCCCGCGCAAGGTCCCGATCCTGCGGGACAAAGTCGAGCGCGTCACACGCCGGGCGGCGTTCCGTCCTGAGAGCCACAACGCGAAGGCGCTGGCAAGGACGCTCGAGACCTACCCGCGGGACGAGCTCTTCCAGATCACGGATGACAAGCTCTTCGCGATCTCAATGGGAATCGTCGCGCTCGGCGAGCGCCAGCGTGTTCGCCTATTTGTGCGGAGCGACCCCTACAAGCGGTTTGTGTCGTGCCTGGTCTTCGTACCCCGCGATCGCTTCAGCACCGACAATCGCGAGCGGATCGCCTCGGTCCTTGTCGACGCGTTTGGCGCGACCGAAATCGATTGGGCGCTGCGCCTCTCGGACTCGATGCTGGCGCGCGTCCACTACATCGTGCGCTGCAGCGCCGCCGAGGCGGACCACGACGTCGCTGACATCGAGCGCCGAATCGCCGAGGTGACGAGGCCCTGGACCGGCGACCTCGCGGATGCCCTGAGAGAGGTGCATGGCGAGGAGCGCGGCAACGCCCTGTTTCGCCGCTACAGGGCGGCCTTCCCGATCGCCTATCGCGCCGACTGGCGAGCTCGCGCGGCCGTCGAAGACATCGACCGTGCCGAGGCTCTCGCCGCCGGCGACGGGCTCGTCATGAGCGTCTATCAGACGGTCGAGCCCGACCGGCCCTCGCTGCGATGCAAGCTGTTGAGCCCGGGCGAGCGCATCGCGCTCTCGGATGTCTTGCCGATCCTCGAGAACATGGGCTTGCGGGTCGGCGACGAGCGTCCGTACGAGATCAAGCCGGAGGGTCGGCGTTCCACTTGGATCTACGACATCGGCGTCGTTTGCGGCTTCGACTTCGACCTCCGGACCGAAACGGCGCGCACCGCCTTCCAAGACGCGTTCACGGGGGTCTGGAGCGGTGGGTTCGAGAACGACTGGCTCGGCGCACTGGTCCTACGGGCCGGTTTGACCGGTCGCGAAGTCTCGCTGCTGCGCGCGTTCGTGAAATACCTGCGCCAGGCCGGCACAACCTTCAGCGACCACTACCTGCAGCAGGCGCTGACCGGCAATCCGGATGTTGCGCGGCTGCTCGTCGAGCTTTTCGGTGCGCGGCTTGACCCCGGCCGCCACGACCCCGCGGCGGCCGACCGGCTCGGGGCCGAGATCGAGCGAGCGATCGACGACATCGCCAGCATCGATCAGGAGCGCATCCTGCGCGACTGTCTCGCGCTCGTCAGCGCCACCGTCCGAGCTAACTACTTCCAGCGTTCCCCAGAAGGGCAGCCCAAGACCCAGTTGTCGTTCAAGCTCGATCCCTCGCTGATGCCGTTTCTCCCAGTTCCCCGTCCTCGGTTCGAGATCTTCGTGTACTCGCCGCGTGTAGAGGGCGTGCACCTGCGCGGCGGGAGGGTCGCACTGGGGGGGATCCGCTGGTCGGACCGACGCGAGGACTTCCGCACGGAGGTCCTAGGGTTGATGAAGGCAGAGATGGTCAAGAACGCGGTCATCGTTCCGGTCGGTGCCAGCGGCGGCTTCGTGACCAAGCGCCCGCCGCCCACAGGCGGACGCGGGGCGTTGCTCGAGGAGGCCGCTGACTGCTACCGGCTGTTCTTGTCCGGCTTGCTTGATCTGATGGACAATATCGTCGGTGGGAAGGTCGTTCCTCCATCTGCCGTGATCCGTCACGACGAGGACGACGTCTACCTCGTGGTTGGCGCCGATGACGGGCCCCCCCCGCTGTCGGGCCTGGCAAATGGCGTCGCAGCCGAGTATGGCTTCTGGCTCGGAGACTCGTTCGCCTCGGGCGGATCGCATGGCTATGACCACAAGAAGATGGGAATCACCGCTCGCGGGGCGTGGGAATCGGTCAGGCGCCATTTCCGCAATCTTGGAGTGGCCGTCCAGTCGGACTACTTCACAGTCGTCGGCATCGGCGACATGGCAGGGGATGTGTTTGGCAACGGGATGCTGCTCTCGCCGCAGATCGAGCTCGTGGGTGCGTTCAACCACGAGCATGTCTTCCTCGATCCCCGCCCCGATCCGGTGGCGAGCTTCGCTGAGCGGCGCCGGCTCTTTGATCAGCCAGCCTCGTCCTGGCGTGACTACGACCCGGCGGCGATCTCCGAGGGCGGCGGTGTCTTTGCCCGGTCCGCCAAGCGGATTCCGCTATCGGCACAGGTGCGCGAGGCGCTCGACGTCGAGGCCGAGGCTCTCACGCCGGATGAGCTCATTCGGGTGCTCCTGCGTGCACCCGTCGACCTCCTTTGGAACGGGGGCGTCGGTACGTTCGTAAAGGCGCGGTCAGAGAGCAACGCCGAGGTCGGCGACCACGCGAATGACGGCGTGCGGATCGACGGAGCCGAGCTTCGCTGCCGGGTGGTCGGCGAGGGCGGCAACCTCGGCTTCACCCAGAGAGGTCGGATCGAGTACGCCCGCTCCGGCGGGCGGCTCAACACCAACGCCATCGACAACGTGGCCGGGGTCAACTGCTCCGACCACGAGGTGAATCTGAAGATCCTGCTGGATGCCGCGGTGGCCGACGGCAAGATGACGACCTCGCAGCGCAACGAGCTCCTGGCCGCACTGACAGACGCCGTCGCCAAGCACGTCCTCGGCGAGAGCTACGCGCAGGCCCTGGCGCTGAGCCTCGAGCTCGGACAGGCTTCCGACTTGCTCGACCTCCATGCCCGCCTGATCGACGACCTCGACCGGAGAGACCAGCTCGATCGCGAGCTCGAGGAGCTCCCGAGCGAAGAGAGCATTCGGGAGCGGAAGGCCGCGAACGAGGGTCTGACCGGCCCCGAGCTCTCGGTCCTACTCGCCTACGCAAAGATCTCCCTCCACGCCGACCTGCTTGAGTCCGACCTCCCCGAAGACGAGTATCTCAGCAGTGATCTCGTCGACTCCTTCCCGGCACCGCTACGCGAACGCTTCCGGCCCCACATGCGCCACCATCGTCTGCGTCGAGAGATCATCACCACCGACCTCGCCAACAGCATCGTCGACTGCGCGGGGACGACGTTCGTATCTCGGTTGGCCGAGGAGACCGGCGCCGACCCCGCGCACATCGCGCGCGCCTACGCCGTCGCGCTCGCGGTCTTCGAGATGCACAAATTCTGGCGCGAGGTCGAGGCGCTCGACGACGTCGTCGATCAGGAGACGCAATTCAAGATGCTGCTGCAGGGACGCAGGCTCGTCAGGCGCGCGGCACGCTGGCTGGTCCGCAACCGGCGCCCACCGCTCGACATCGGCGCGGCGGTCACGGATTACGCCGCCGGGGCGGCCACGCTGGGGGAGGCGCTGCCGGAACTACTGAGCGGCCTTGACGGCGACGCATGGCATGCGCGCGTGGCGGAATTCGCCGTTCCCGGCGTTCCAAGCGCGCTCGCATCGCGCGTCGCCGCCCTGGATGCCCTGTTCTTCGCCTTCGACGTCGTCGAGATCGTCCGGGGACGCGAAGAGCCCGTCCGCCGCGCGGCCGGCATCCACTTCGGGCTCGACCGCCGCCTGGAGTTGGCTTGGCTCCGCGATCGCACCCTCGAGTTACCTCGCGCCGACCGCTGGCAAACGCTCGCGCGTTCCGCTCTGCGCGACAAGCTATACAACACCCACCGGGCGCTCACCATGGCGGTACTCAACGCGTCCTCCGTCTATGTCGACGGCGACGCGGCGATTGACGCGTGGGTCGAAGCCAGCGCCGCAACAGTCGAGCGGTACCTCGGGATGCTCGGAGACATCCGGGCGGCGCATGAAGACGACTTCACGACCCTCTTGGTCGCAGTCGACAAGCTAGCCAACCTTATTCCCTCCGCCAGTAACTGAGGCGGCTCGCGGTGGTGCGCCGGAGCGACGGCTCGATCGGCGAGGCGCAACCCCTCATGTCACGCGGCGCCGGTGGTCTGGGAGGAACCCCAACTCCGACGGCCCTGGCCGTGTCGAGTCACGGTCCCACATTGGGACGTGCTCTGCTCACCCCCGTAGTTCTACATAACCAACCCTAAACCTCAACCTAATTCATCGACACTCCCCAGCAGAATGCTGGGGAGTGTTGCCAAGTGAGCGCCCCAACGGGGGCGCCCGTGCGGCACTCCGGCGGCCGATTGTCAGGCGGAGACCTGGTGATGAACCTCGAACGACGTCTCCTGCGGTGGCGCCGCAAACCCGCCATCGATGCCCGCTTGCATCCGGGGCATCAGAGTGCCGTCGCGAAATGCCTCCCAGCTTTGCTTCGAGCCATGGACCGCCACAATCAACCAGCCATCGCCCGACGGTCCGGCTAGATGAAGCACCTGGCCCTCGGGCAGGCTCCCGTCGCTCGGATGCACGGCTGCGACCGAGGCCTGGTACTGCTCCTCAGTGCCACCGGCGAACTGGTGTACGACGCCATAGGCCATCTCGGTACTCCTCACGGTGGACGACGGGATTCACCGCGCGCGCCTCAGCGCGGCGACGCGACCTTACTTCGCGGCGTGCCGAACCGCAAGGTGTTTGTCACGAGCCGCCTGCATCGCTCAACCGCGGCGCCCGCTTACTTGTCATCGTCGCGGGATTCAACGCGTCAGTCGTGCACATGCTCGAGGACACATCCGGGCCCGGTTGCCCACAAGGTCGACTCGAACCTGGGACCCTATTCCTTATCAGAGAAGAACCGGTGTCGTCTCCAGCCGTCTCCAGTAGCGAACAAACCCGCAAAACCGGTGAAGTCAGTGCGCGGCGGTGTTCGCGTCTACCGCGATCACCTCGAGCACGCCACTAAGCCCGTCGAAGTCAGATGGGTTGCGGGTGTAGAGCGGAAGCTCGGCGGCAACCGCGGTCGCCGCGATCAGCAGATCTACCGCGCGTCGGCCCCGCGCTTTACGTCCGGCGGCCGCGACCTCCGCATACACGCGCCCGTACGCTCGTGCAGCCACGGCATCGAACGGAATCGGATCGAAAGTCGCTTCGACGCGTTGTAGACGCTCCTGACGGCGCGCCCGTTCAGCGGGGTCATCAGTTGCGTGTGGACCGGCTGCGAGCTCGGCCAGTGTCACGGCGGCGATCGCGACCTCCCCAGGCAGCGCATCACCGTAGACCCGGTCGAGATCGATCACGACCGAGGTGTCCACAAGCCCCCGAGCCCGAGCGGCCTCAGCCACGAGGAGCCGGGTCCTGGGAGGCGAACTGATCGACGTCCGCGCGGAACCGGTCCGCGTCGATCAGCGTGGCGCTGGCGAACGCCTCCACGACAGCTTTTCTGTCTACGAACCGGCGGCGGCGAAGCGGCGTCAGCTCACCCACGCCAACGCCGTTGCGGGTCACGATGAAGCTTTCGCCAGCATCAAGCGCGCGCATCACCTCGCCGCTCTCATTGCGCAGCTCGCGCTGGGTGATCTCCCGAGGCACACCGCCACTGTAGCACGCGTGCGACGCCGCGCTCGGCTGGTGCAGGCAGCTAGCAGCGCGTGATCGTCGTCTTGTCGGTACGGGTCACAAACCACGCGACGAGATCGTCAAAATCGGCGGTGAACCGCGCGCCGTCGCGCGCGAACGGAACACCCTCGACGAGCACCCCGTGCTCAGGGCAGCGAAGGCGCCGGCGACGCAACGCGACCACCACGACGACCCGTCCTACGCCTCCAACGCACCCTAACCCGATACCCGCAGACGCTTTAACCCCGGCTTAGCGGCTAGAAGCAGAGTTTTGGGGCGTGGCTCTTTTCGGCGCGGGAGGGGATCGCAGGCTCATTGCGCGGTGCCGCCGAGCGTGCCGAGTGGACCGCAAGACAAGGCGCTCATGCGAGAGAACTTTCTGATCTTCGGGAGTCCGGTGATCGGCGAGGAGGAGATCGCCGAAGTCGTGGACTCCCTACGCTCGGGGTGGGTCGGCACCGGCCCGAAGGTGCACCGCTTCGAGCAGATGCTGTCCGATTACGTCGGGGCGCCCCATGTGCGCTGCGTGTCTTCGTGCACGGCCGCGTTGATCCTCGCGTTGCAGGTGCTCGGGATCGGGGCGGGCGATGAGGTGCTGGTGCCGGCGATGACGTTCGTCGCCTCGGCGAACGCCATCGAGCATGCGGGCGCAAGGCCGGTCCTGATCGATGCCGTGCCGGGCACGGGTTTGATCGACCTCGACGCCGCCGAGGCCACGATCACCCCGCGCACTCGAGCCATCATGCCGGTGCATCTCGCCGGGCGGCCCGTCGACATGGACCGTCTAAACGGGTTACGGGACCGCCACGGACTGCTTGTGATCGAAGACGCCGCACATGCGATCGGAAGCGAATGGCGAGGCCGGCGGATCGGCGCGTTCGGGAACGTTGCGGCCTTCTCGTTCTACGTCACAAAGAACATCTCAACGATCGAAGGCGGGGCGCTGGTTACCGAGGACGCCGAGATCGCGGCCCGGGTTGAGCGGCTGGCGCTTCACGGTCTCAGCCTCGGCGCGTGGCAGCGATTCTCCGACACGGGCTTTCGTCACTACGAGGTGGTCGAGCCGGGCTATAAGTACAACATGACCGACGTCCAGGCGGCGCTCGGCGTGCACCAGCTTCCGCGCCTGGACGGGTGGATCGATCGCCGATCCGAGCTGTGGGATCGCTACGACGAGCTGCTGACCGGGCTGCCGCTGCAGACGCCGCCACCACCGGAGCCCGGCACCCGCCATGCCCGCCACCTCTACCAGGTGCTCGTCGAGCCCGGTGCGCCGCTCATGCGTGATCAGCTGCTCGATGCTCTGGCCGCCCGTCGGATCGGGACCGGCGTTCACTACCGGGGCGTCCACCTGCACCCTTTCTACCGCGACACGTACGGCCTTGACCCGGCTGACTTCCCGGTTGCGACGGACATCTCTGAGCGAACGTTGAGCCTGCCGCTGAGCCCGAAGGTGACCGAAGCTGACCAGGACGACGTCGTCAGCGCCCTGATAGACGTTCTGGGGTGAGCGCCAGCGAACATCCGGCGCCGCGCGTGCGCGGTCCGCGAGCGTTGGCCCGCGTGAACGCGCGGTCGGTAGCGGTCGAGGTCTGGGTGCTGGTCGCTCTTGTCGTGCTCGCGGCGGTGATCCGGATCCTCACGATCGACAACCAGAGCTTCTGGACCGACGAGGCGCTGACCGCCTATGAAGCCCACCTTCCGTTCGGCGCGATGCTGAACACCATCGTCCACGTCGAGACGACCCCGCCGCTGTACTTTGTGCTGGTCTGGGTCTGGGCGCACGTGTTCGGCACGAGTGAGGTCGCGCTCCGTTCGATCTCGACGCTGGCTGGTATCGCGATCGTGCCGATCGCCTACCTGTCGGCGCGCGAGCTCGTCTCACGCTGGGCGGGCGTGCTCGCCGCCGCGTTTGTCGCGGTCAACCCGTTCATGATCTGGTACTCGCAGGAGGCGAGGGCGTACATGCTGCTGGCCGCGCTCACCGGCGCGTCGTTCCTGTGGTTCATTCGGGCGCGGCGAGATGCCTCGCGGCGAAACCTGATTTGGTGGGTCGTGTTCTCCGCGCTCGCGTTGATGACCCACTTCTTCGCGGGCTTTGCGGTCGCACCCGAGGCCATCTGGCTGCTGTGGATATCGCGCAATCGCACCGTCGTCTGCGCGGTCGCGGCGACGGCGGTGGTGCAGGCCGCGATGGCTCCGTTCGCGTTCATCGACACCTCCCATGGCGTCGGCTGGATCGCAGCGGTGCCGAGAACCCGGCGGGTCGCGGACACGGCGCTCGAATGGGCGGTGAGCCTGCTCCTGCGGCGGGCGACGATCCCGGAGGGGCTGATCGGCGCGGCCGTGTTTCTGTCCGTTGTCGCGCTGCTGCTTGCGCTCGCGGGCGATCGCCGGACTCGGGAGGGGGCGGGTGTCGCAGCGGTGATCGCCGGATCGGTGATCCTCGTGCCCCTGGCGCTCGGCTTTATTGGCCAGGACTACTTCTTCTCGCGCAACGTGATTCCCGCGTTCATCCCACTTGTGACGGTCGCGGCGGCCGCCTGCGTCGTGCCCCGGGCCCGTCTTCTCGGCGGCGCGTTCGCGGTCGTCCTGCTCGCGGTCTTCTCGGTCGCGGCCACCCAAGTTCAGACGCACGCGTATCTTCAGCGCCCGGACTGGCGTGCCGTCGCTCGCGCGCTCGGCCCCGCGACCGTTCCCCGCGCGATCCTGGCGGCGGACGGGACGACCGCCGATCCGCTCAAGATCTACCTACCGAACGTCACCTGGGTCCAGCTCCACGATCGCCGCGTGCGGATCGGCGAAGTCGACGTGGTCGGCGCATCGAAGCGATTAAGGCTGGCGTCAGGCGGGGCGCTTGCTGGGACCGCGTCGACGCCGCCACGGTTCGGGTCATCCCCGCCGCGCAGCATCTCCCCGCGGGGAGCGCAGCTCCTGACCCGCCTCCGCGTCGACAACTGGATCATCGCCCGGTTCGCGCTAGATCACCCCGTCCCGATCAGCATCAACGGTCTGACCGCGATCGCGCCGAGGTTCTTCAGGCGGACACCTCGAAAGCTGTTGGTGTTCGTGCAACAACCCGGTCGTTGACGCTTTCCTGACACCCTCCGCTAACCTCGGGCGCTTGGCCAAGAGATGGCCGATGATTCACGCTCGAACGCTTGTCTCGCGGGCGCGGCCGGCGGCGGCGGGACCGACATCAAGACGCCCGGGGTGTTGTGCGCCAGTGGCTGGCGGTGATCACCGGGACGCCGCCGCACATCAACGGATCATGGACAATACCGGCGGGATGAGCGTAGACACCACAGACGCAAAGAGGGCTGGTCGGGTTCAACTGAGCGTGGTCGTGCCTGTCTATGGCTGCGCGGACTGTCTCGGCACTTTGCACGACCGCCTCACCCACAGCGTCTCGCGGGTGACCGAAAACTACGAGCTCGTGTTCGTCGATGACCGAAGCGAGGACGAAGGCTGGAGAGTCCTGCAGCGGCTCGCGCGATGCGACCCGCACGTGCGCGCGTTCCGCCTCAGCCGAAACTTCGGCCAGGACGCCGCGATCACCGCCGGACTGACGCAGGCCCGCGGTGAGCGGGCGGTCGTGATCGACTGCGATCTACAGGAGGCTCCCGAGGAGATCCCACGGCTTTGGGCCGCCGCCGGGGAGGGCTATGACATCGTTCGGACGACGCGCCGCGGGTGGCGGCACTCGTGGTTCCGGCGCTCGACCAGCCGCCTCTACAGGCGGCTCACGCTCGAGACCGAAGTCAGGGCCGACTACAGCAACCTCAGCCTCCTGTCCCGACCCGTGATCGACGCATTCCTGCGACTGCGCGACCGCGACCGGGAGTACATGATCGCGCTCGACTGGCTCGGGTTCGATTCGACCACGGTCGAGATCGAGCACTACCCGCGCCACGCGGGCGAGAGCGGCTACACGCTCCAGCGGTTGATCCGGGTCGCGCTCGACGGGATGTTCTTCCGCAGCACGTTGCTGCTGCGCCTGGTGGTGTTGGTCGGCTTCGTCGTCGCGCTGATCGGGATTGTGCTGGCGGGATTCGAGGTGGGCGACTATTTCGTCGAGTCCGACCAGACAGTGCCCGGCTACACAAGCCTCGCGGTGCTGCTGCTCGTGCTCGCCGGCTTCATCATCGTCAGCGTCGGCGTCGTCGGGCTGTACGTCGGGCGAATCTTCGAACAAGTCAAGGACCGGCCGCTGTTCCTGATCGACAGCCAGGCGGACGGTCCGGAAGCCGAATGGTCGTTCGCACCTGCGCAGGTCGAGCCGAGGGCCGGCCTTCAGCCGCCACCGGCGAGGACGTAGACCTTCTCGCGCCCGCCCGGGATCGCGAACGCTGCGATGA
>CABEAW010000546.1_pt1 | contig 11476 bp, 10 predicted proteins | sample 3422111 | NCBI WGS metagenome assembly CABEAW01 (sample SAMEA5534326, study PRJEB31848) | metagenome | biome: tundra; feature: field; material: soil | place: USA | collected 2013-05 | depth 0.15 m | reverse complement strand
ACCCATATGTGTTGAGCCGCTCGGGCACCCAGCCGCTCACCTGCCCGGCGTCGAGTTACTCGAGCAGCGACCCGCACCTCGTCCCGAACCCTGACACGCATGTCAACGGCTTCGTGGATCAGGCTAACGACGCGCCCGCCAGCCCGGCGAACACGCTCACCTACTCGCTCGACCTGACAGCCTGCTTCGCCGCAAACGGCGCCACGCTGAGCTCCAGCGACGAGGTCAAGGACGACATCTTCGCGAGGACCGCAATGTCCGCGAGCGGACTCAGCGACACCACCGGTCAGACCTTCGCGTTCAAGCTGCGCTGAGGCCCAGCCGATGACTCGGCAACCGTGCGGAGTCCGGCGCCGCGCAAGCGGCAAGGCATGCGTCACGGTGTGACCGCGCCCAAACGCGCTCGCTGACGCCGCTCACCGCTGGCCGGCGCAATCTCCGACTTGCCACCACGCTCGCCGGCCGCGGTGGGAAACCCAATTTCTTATGGAGGTTCGGGTGTCAAGGGTTAAGCACCGGATGCCCGCACGGGGCGGGCATCGCTGTCGGCTGGAGGGGCGGCAGGTCTGGCTGGTGCGCGACGCGCGGTCAGACTCTTATGCGCGGATCTTGTGGCCCCAGGACCGGTTTTCGTCGTGAGAGCCCTGCTGTCTAAGATCGAGCGTGGGCCGGTTGGGGCTGCTCATGCTTAGATCGCGGATGCTCTCGCGGGTGTGGGGCCAGGTGTGTCCTGCCGCCTCTTCAGTCGACGTGGTGCACAGCTTCGGTTCAGTTCGCGTTGGCGAGTGCCCAGCAGAAGCCGGCGAGTTCGCGGGCCACGGCGACCGCGACAATCGTGCGCCGCTTTCCACGCTGGGTGTCGAGTCGTTGCCAGACGTTATGTAGGCGTCATTGGGCTTGCCAGGAGATCTCGATGATGTGGGCGGGCTGGGCGTCTTGGCGGCGTCGGAGGACTTGCCCCCTAGCGGGCGCTCGGCGGTAGTGCCAGGCGGCCTCGACGAGCAGCCGGCGGGCGTGGCGGCTGCCGGTCTTGGTGATCGCTCCTTGGCGGCGCTTCTCGCCGCTGGTGTCCTCAGACGGGGTCAGGCCGATGTAAATCATCAGCTGCCCGGCGCGCTGGAACCGTCATCCAGGCGCGCGCGCAATTCGGTGTTCTTGCCGTAGGCCTCATCACCGAGCACCGGCGCGCGCGACCTTCTACGTCGCCGCGCGTTCGATCAGCCCGGCAGCCAGCTCGGGCTTGGTCTCAAAGACGACCCCCTCAGGGATCTTCGCCTTGCGCCGACGCGCCGGATCAGCGCACCAGTCCTCGGGCAGGTACAACGCCCAGTCAAGCGGCAGCGTCCCACGCTCACCGACCGCGTGCACCGACACCGCGATCTGACAGTTACCGATCTTCCCCAGCGTCCCGGAATACTGACGCTTGACCCCCGGCGAGTGCTTGCCATCCTTCGGGACACCGGTGCCATCAATCACCCACGCCTGTACGCCAATCTCGGGCGCGACGCGCTCAGCGACCGCCCGCTGGACCAGCACCGGATCCCACGGGCTATCAGCCAAGAAATGCTGCAACGCCTCATAGTCGCCATCCTCACCCAGCCGCGCGACCAACGGCTCAAGCGACTTATGCGTACCGGCCTCCAACAACCCCCGCGCGTACGCCGCCGCGCAGCGACGCTGCTCTGAACGCACCAAACCCCGAGCGACGTCCGCCATATGCTCCTTGACCGCCAGCGCCACGCCGACCACGCCCGTGATCTCGTCCTCGCGCTTCATAACACTGACCATGACACGAGATTCGGCGCACCCCACTACACCTCCTGTAACGACCTACCAAAGTCCTACTAGCAGTTGCTGTAGGCCTGGCTCGCTTCGGCACTCAGGTACGGCGGGAGCGTGTCGTAGGGGTTGGGCAGGAGGTCGTTGGTGGCGTAGATGTAGCCGACGCCCGCACTGGCGGCCTCATTTAGGACGGTGAGCATCGACGGCTGGTCGGGCACGTCGTAGACGATGTTGTAGAACCGGGTCGGGGCGAAGCTGGCCGTCCAGGTGGGGAAGTGGATGCCCTCGTAGGAGGAGTAGTCGCCCTCGAAGGTGATGACGACGTCCCCGGCGTTCATCTCGCTCTGCGCGGGGATGGTGCCGAAGTTGACGATCGTCTTAGCGCCCGAGGCCTCGGCGTGGACGTAGCTGGTCAGGCTCTCGTAGTAGGAGAGCTCCGAGTTGCTGGTGGATGCCTCATCGAGGAAGATGCTCGTCACGCCGTAGAGGTTCTTCCAGGCACTGATGTTCGCCTCCACGGTGCTCAGGCTGATGGCCCCGTAGTTGGTGTAGACGTAGCCGAAGACCTGCACGCCCGCGACGCGCGCCTGCGCGATCGCCGCCGTGTAGTTGGAGTTCACGGCCGTCCCGGGGCCGTTGGCGACGTTGGCGACCATAATGCCTACGCCGGGCTCAGCCGCGCCCGCGGTGTTCCATAGGCCGCCGGCGGTCGGATAGAAGTAGGCGGGTATCGCCACCGACTCGCAGACCTTCTTCGCCGACTGCGTTGCGGGCGTGACCGTGACCGTAGCCGAGGCCGCGGCGCTGCCCCCGGTGCCGGTGCAGCTGAGGGTATACGTGGCGCTGGCGCTGAGGGCGCCGGTCGAAGTGGAGCCGGCCGTAGGCTCGCTGCCCGACCACGGCCCCGAGGCCGTGCATGCGGTCGCGCCGGTGGTGCTCCAGGTCAGCATGCTGGCAGCGCCCGCGGTAATCGACGCCGGCGTGGCCGAGAGCGAGATCGCGGGTGCGGCGGGGGGAGGCCCGGAAAGGACGATCTCGTCGACGTAGAGGGTGCGGCATGAGTTGGCAGCGGTGTCGGTGACGCTCAGCGCGTGATTGCCCGCCGCCAACGACAGCAAAGCGCTGTAGCTGTGCCAGCTGCTGCTGGCCACCGAAGTGTTCGTCAACACCGCAACGCCGTCGAGGCTCACAGTCATCGTCGGCCAACCCTGCTGACATCTGGTCCCATGGGCGACGATCTTCACAGAGGTGGCGGCGCTCGGCAGAGTCAGCGTGCTCGTCAGGCTCGAACCTGAACTCGTGAGCTTCACCGCCTTACCGGCACTGGCACCCCTATCGATGACCACGCTGGCGCCAGCGGGCAACTGCATCTGCTCCGCCTGCACGGTAGCGACCGTCGACGAGGCCGCCGAACTGCTCGAGACAAAGATACAGCCGCAGAAAGCCAGCAAGACGCAAATCAAAACCACCTTCGAGCGCCCCACGGCTCACCTTTCCCTGGTTACCGCGACCGCTGACGGTCGCTTATCCCAACCATGTTATGGCAACCTACGAGCGGAAGTCAAGGTCCGCTTCGACGCTGAACCTACGCATCGATGCTGAGCGCCGATGATCCACACTCTCGAATCATTGGCGTCCGAGCGCGAGGGGAACGAACGGCCGGTGGCGTGTTTCATTGACTGTCCAGGACACCAGGCGCGTGACGAGTGGCCCGACCTCGATTATCAGCCTTGTAGCGGCATTGTCTGATTGCGGTGACCGCAGACCACCGAGTCGGGGGCGACAGTCCCTCCAGCAGCACACAACGCCCTCAGGCTGGAAGATAAATCGCGCGACGTTGGCTTCTCTCGCCCCCTCGATGTGGTCGAGTCGCACGAGCACGTCGCTGAAGTTGTCCGTGCCCTCGCACGGGCTATTGCTGTCGCTGAGACTGTAGTTGTCACCGGTGTCCGTGAACAGCAGCGAATCACCCGCGGGGTCGCCGAACGTCACCTGGCGCGCATCCATGCTGCTGAGGCTGTAGGCCCCCTGCGGTGAGCCGCCGTTGGTCCCCACCGACGAGACTTAGAAATCCAGCGAGCTGCACGAGCACTTATCCGGCGAAGTCATTCTGTCGGGTGTGGGCTCTGGGCTTAGGTCGCAGGTCACGTCACCGACATCAAACGATGCTCTGCAACGAGAGATGGAGGGGCCATCGGGCGCTTCGCCAAGGCTCCGGAGAGGAACAATGTGTTCGGGCATCCAGCCCGCTTGCGAACCCGGGGTGGAGCGCCTCTACGCAGTACGCAACCTGCTCAGGTCAGCGCGTCACGCAGCTGCTGAAGGCGCTCGTTTCGCTCATGGCGGGCCGTCAGAGCTTCGTCGAGGTCCACGGGCAGAAAGCGCGTCTGCGAACCGGGAGCCGATTGCGCCACGGTGTCCATGTCGGCGCTGATGACGGTGGCGATCATTGCGTATCCGCCGCCCGACACCGCGTCGCGGTGCAGCACAATTGGCTCGACCCCGCCGGGTACCTGGATCGAGCCGACGGGGTACGGCGCGTCGACGATGTTCGAGGGATCGCTGCCGGCGCCAAAGGGCTGCTCGCGCTCGAGCATCTCGAGTTTCTCGCCTTTGTAGCGGAAGCCGACGCGGTCGGCCACTGGCGTGAGCTTCCACGTCGTCTCCAGGAACGTCGAACGGCCGCGGTCGGTCAGCAGATGGTCGTAGAGGCCCATGATCACGCGAATCTCGAGCTCCCGCGGGAGTGCCGGGCGGAGCTCGCCGGGCACGCTGCGCTCGCGCGTGGGCGCCGCTGCATCAGAACCCACCGGTAGCTCATCACCTGCCTCCAGCGGCCGGCCGTGCAGACCGCCGAGGGCACCGAGTCCGTAGGTGGAGCGACTGCCGAGCTTCTCGGGCACATCGATGCCGCCGGATACCGCGATATACAGGCGGGCGCCGCCCTTCAGATGGCCGAATGTAACGACATCGCCGGCCTCGACGTCGAATGACGTCCACCCGGGCCGTGCCCTGCCATTGACGCGCGCCTCGAACTCTGCGCCGGTGACTGCCAGGGTCGCCGGATCCGAGAAGACGAGCTCGGGTCCCATGTACGCGCACTCCAGGCCAGCCGCCCGCTCCGGGTTGCCAACCAGCAGGTTCGCGGCGATCAGCGAGAACAGGTCGAGGGCACCCGACGGCGGTATGCCAACATGATAGTAGCCCTCGCGCCCGAGGTCTTGGACCGTGGTTGATAGGCCGGGCTTTCGCACTTCAATCCCCATGGATGACCTCCAGCAGCCGTTCGTTGTAGCCCTCAGGATCGGCAGTGAAGTCCCGTAGGTTGAAGGTCGTCGGGCGCTGGCGGATGGACACGGTGCCAGCCTCGACCTCCCCTCGGACCTCGTCGTATCGCTCGCGTGAGATCTGGGTGAACTTCACGATGTCACCTGGACGGAAGAAGCAGACGAAATCCGAGAAGTCAGGAAGCGCCTGATCCGGGTCGTAGATCGGTACCGGCGTGATGCCGAACATCTGATAGCCGCCGGCGCCGCGAACGGAGTAGATGCAGCCGAAGCAGCCCCCGTGGCCGACGGTCAGCGCGGGCGTGTCGGTACGCGGCCGGATGTACTTGGGCACTTCGAGCTGGCGCTCGCGGGAAACCATTTGGAAGAGGAACGGCAAGCCAGCCACGAAGCCCACCATTGACGCGAGCCACGGCGAGCCCGTGTGGGCGTCGATGAATGACTGCGCGCCGTCGAAGTCGTTGATACGGGCGGCGTATTCGATGTCGGTGGAGTCGGGATCTTGGTGACAATCGCGGAACCGCATGAGCGTCTCGTGGGTCCAGGGGTCGCCGTAGAGAACCGGAATCTCGACGATCCGCGTCTCGAGCTTGAAATCGCGAGCGTCGCCCACCTCACCGTCGATCTCTTGAAGCAGTCTCTTCAGTGTTTGCGGCTGTAACCGGTCTGGGTCGTAGCGCACCTGGTATGACGCGTTCGCGGGGCAGATGTCGATGACGCCATCGGGGCGCCGCTCACGCAGGGTGGTGACGATTGCCATTGATCGAAAGTAGGCCCCCATGCTCATCTCCTCCGCCAACTCCACGAACAGGTATTCGTCACCTCCCCAGCTGTACCGCGTGCTTCTAGGCTCCTCCATCGGCTTCGGTTGCTCCTCTCGTCTGTTCGAGCCACGCCTCGAGCGTGGCGGTATGGAACTCAGCTGTCGCGAACCATGGCTCGCGCAGCAGCTCAGCGAGCAGTTGCGTCGTCGTGCTGATGCCCTGGATGACCACCTCGCCGAGAGCTCGCCGAGCGCGCTCGATTGCCGTCTGCCTGTCATCTCCCCACACGATGATCTTCGCGATCAGCGAGTCATAGAACGGCGGCACCTTGGTTCCCCGCTCCAACCACGTGTCGACCCGGACCCACGGGCCCGACGGCAGAGACAACTCCTCGGCGGTGCCCGGTGACGGCTGGAATCCCTTGGTTGGATCCTCGGCGTTGATCCGCAACTCGAGCGCACAGCCGCGCGCGACCACGTCGGCCTGTTTGAGGCGAAGCGGCTCGCCGGCAGCGATGCGCAACTGCTCAGCCACGAGATCCACCCCTGTGACCAGCTCGGTCACAGGGTGCTCGACCTGGATGCGAGTATTCATCTCAATAAAGAAGAACTCGCCGGTCTTCGCGTCGACCAAGAATTCGACTGTGCCGGCGCTGCGGTAGCCGATCGCGTTGCACAATTCGAGCGCCGCTTCGAACAGGCCAGTCCGGGTTTCCGACGCCAACCCAGGGGCCGGCGTCTCTTCAAAGATCTTCTGGCGTTGGCGCTGCAGAGAGCATTCGCGCTCGTGCAGATGGATGCACCGGTCGCCGTCCCCCAGAACCTGAACCTCGACGTGACGTGCAGGCGAAATTAAGCGTTCGACATAGATCCGCGGGTCGTCGAACGCGCCCGATGCCTCGCGCGAGGCCTGCGCGAAGCCGGATCGGAGACCGGCCTCGTCCTCGGCGATCCGGATGCCGCGTCCGCCCCCGCCGCCGGCCGCCTTCAGGGCGACCGGGTAGCCAATCTCCGTAGCAACGGCGAGCGCGGCATCGGCGCCGTCCACGGCGCCGTCGCTGCCCGGGATCGTGGGCACGCCGGAGTCCCGTGCCGCCTCCCGCGCCCGTGCCTTGTCGCCCATCAGGGCAATATGCTCGGAACGCGGTCCCACGAAGCTCAGGCCAGCATCCTCGCAAGCGCGGGCGAAGTCGAAGCGCTCGGCCAGGAACCCGGAGCCCGGGTGCACCGCCTGCGCCCCCGTGGCACGCGCCGCGTCGACCATTTTCGCGATGTCGAGGTAGCTGCGCCCAGCCGGCGGGGGGCCGATCTCCACCGCCTCGTCGGCCATGCGGACGTGCAGGGCTTCGGCATCCGCTGTGCTGTAGACGGCGACCGCCTCTAGCTCGAGGTCGTGAACGGCACGGATGATGCGCACCGCGATCTCCCCCCGGTTGGCGACGAGGACGCGCTTCATGCGCCGTCGTCGACGACGGCGACGGTCTGCCCCGCGACGACCTCGTCCTCGTCGGCGACCAGGAACTCCACCAGCCGACCCCCGGCCTCGCTCTCGACTGGTTGAAAGTTCTTCATGATCTCCACCAGCCCGATCGTGTCTCCGGGCTTTACCTCGTCGCCCTCGGCGACGAATGGGTTGCTATCGGGATCCGGCCGGCGGTAGAACAGCCCGGGGATCGGAGTCAGGACTTCGTGCTTGGCCATGCCGTGCTCCCTGTAGTCGCTGCGGCTTGGGACCCGTTCTCAAGCGAGCCAAGCGCGCGCTTGATAGCGCGCGCGAGCTCGACCGCGCCTGGTGTATCGGAGTGGATACAGACACAGTCTGCCCGCATGGGAATCTCTCTACCCGAGCGCGAGACGGCGACGCGGTCGCGCACCGCTCGGATCACTCGGCGAGCTGCCTCGTCGGGGTCATAAGCAGCGTGGCGTCGGGTGATGAGTAGGGAACCGTCGTCGTCGTAGTCGAGATCGGCGTAGTACTCCGCCCGGAAGTCAAGCCCGCGGTGCGTAAACACCTGGTCGTGGACGGTTCCCGCCATGCCAAGAACGGGGACCCCGAACAGCTCAACCGCATCAGCGATCGCGTTCGCCGTCGCTTCATCACGCGCCGCGAGTCCGTACAGCGCCCCGTGGGGCTTGACATGACTGAGGGCCATCCCCTCGACATCGAGGAACGCGCGCAGGGCACCCACCTGATAGATGATCGCAGCGGTCAGCTCGTCGCCGTCCATCTTCATCTCCCGACGCCCGAACCCCTGCAGGTCCGGGTAGCTCGGGTGGGCGCCCACGCTGACACCATGGGCCTTCGCCCGAGCGACGGTGTTGCGCATAACCAGCGGGTCGCCGGCGTGGAACCCGCACGCAGCGTTAGCTACGTCGATGTGCGGCATGATCTCCTCGTCGGCCCCGAGCTCCCAGATACCAAACCCCTCGCCGATATCACAGCTGACGGGCACCACAGAGGGGCTCATGGCGAGACTTCTATGCCCCGTGACGTCAAATGTCAAGCTCGGTGTCAACCTCAAGCCCTTGCTGCGAAAGCCTTGCCTGATCAGTTCGGTCACGTGCTCGCGGCCGGGCCCGCAGCTCACGCACCGCGCCTTCCATTCCAGCGGCAGCACCTGCACTACGAGCTTGCGGCCACACGCGACGCAGAACCGCGGCGGGTCGGTTGCCGCTCGTCGGGCTCGACACTGGCGATGGTCGCCGCTGGCGAGCGGCTTCCCGCAACCGTCGCAGTGCTCGTTGCTCGTCATAACGTTGCGGAGAGCGCCTTGACCGGCATGGCGAGATCGGCCAACAGCTCGAGGTCCTCCGCTGGATCGCGGCCGAGCGTCGTTAGGTAGTTGTTAACGATGACGGCGTTGATATCGCCGAGCGTCCCCCGGCGAGCACTGAGGTCTCCAGCGCTCCTCCCAGTTGTGCATCGTGACCACCTCTGGAGAGTAGGAGCGCGCCGTCTCCAGGTTGTGGTTGTAGCGGTGTACGCCAAGCGCGGCGAGCTCGTCCGCCTGGGCACGGGTGAGGATGCCAAGCGAGCACGCGACGTTGAGTCCACCGCCTGGTGATACATGCGTTGCTGGCGTGGGGCGGCCGGCGCCGCCATCCGAACAGCCGCGTGTTCAAGCACGCCGGATGCGCCACCAGGCTCGACGACCGCGGCCACTGCGCCAAGTGCGAGGTGACACCCGGCCGCCCGAAAGATATCCTGATGGAGCCGCGCCGTGCCGCGGCAAGCTCCTAGACGACCCCATGGCGGTCGTTCTGCGGACCCCACACCGGTTGCTCGATCCGGTCGAGACGTAGCTCTCAAAAGACCAGCACGCTTCGCCGGCGAACTTAAGCGTCTCTGCACCAGACGCAGACCGTAGACCGTCGTCGTCGCGCCCTCTCTGAACAACCCGACAGCGTTCCCATCCGGCTACCAACGGCACACGTCGGGACATCCTCGACCGTCTCAAGACACTCGCGTTCGCACCGCCAAGCGTGAGTCTTCCAGCCGTCTCCCGCGAGTTGCGCTCCGGACGAGAGCAGCACTGGAATGCGGCGTCCGGCGGGCTTCCGCTCCGCAGCAGTGCGAGAGTCGCTACTGGGCAGACGGCGCGACGGCTCCCGCACGGCGGCACCTGCTGGCGCATGCTCGCGTCGCAATGGATAAGCGAGCGTGATGCCGGCTCCCGTCATGGAAGCGAGCGTCCGGCTGGTGGCTCTGCGAACTTGGATTCCGCGCGAGGGGGGTCTCGCGTGTTATGGCCGCCGAGACTCGCCGCGGATGCAAAGCAGGTCTTCTCGGCGCGACGGCGTCGGTGCTCTGCACCATGAGCGGCCGCCAGGTCCCGGATCGGCCGGCACAGTCTCGCTCTCGGCGGTGGCTGTCGCTCGGGCGGCAACGGCGGCGGCGCGCCCGGGGTGGGCGCGCCGCTATGAGGTGTGGCCCGGTTAGGCTCCGGCGGTCACCGGTTCGCGTCGGAAATCGATGACCTGCTCCGGGGGCGGAAAGCCGTTCGCGAGGTCGATCCCGTGGACTTCCAGGATGTGCTCACGGAACCAGCTGTCGAAGGGATCCGGGGACTCGCCCATCCCGGCCATGGCCGCCTGGATGTCATCGGCCTCCAGGTAGACGACGGCGAAGTCACCGCCGGGTGTCTGCTGGATCCACACGGACTCCCGGGTGATTCCGCGCCACTCACGGGAGGCGTGATGGGCCTCCTTGCGCTCGCCATCGGCGCATGACTGCATCGCTGCGCGGTCGATCTCGGTCTTGCCCGGAAGTATTGGTGCGACAAAGGCAACGCTCTGCATGTCGATTCCCTTCGGTCGTGGTGAACAGCTCGACGGTCGGGAGTCTGCGCGAGCGCTGGGCGAGAAACATCACTCGAACGCGTGATCTTGGGCGCGGCCGACCTTGGCGGCCAGCGCGGCCCGGGTCGAGACCTCCAACTTCTGGAATGTGCGGCGCGGGTGGGTGTTGACCGTGTGCGGCGAGATGAACAGACGCTGGCTGACCTCCCGGTTGGTCAAGCCTTCGGCGACCAGCTCGGCGACGGTCCGCTCGCTCTTGGTCAGGCTCTCCCAGCCGGTGAGGGGACGCTCGGGACCGCGCCGGCCAATGCCGCGGACTGCTCAGTCCCCTGGGTGACCTCTAGCGCGAGAGCAGCCTCATCATGGGAGATCGCCAGGCGAACCAGTGCCGGCGCCAGGAACCGATGCGAATAGCGGTTCTCCTGGGCGGCGTCGTGGTACCAGCAGCGACGAAGCAGCTCGAGCGCGTTGGCGGGCCGGCCGTCGACCTCCGCCATCACAGACGCGGCATAGGCGACGAACTCGGCTCCGAAACGCGGATGCTGGCTGGTGAGTTCGCTCTGGACGAGACCGAGGGCCACCTTGGCGGCCTTCAGATCACCTCGTGCGGCGGCGATCAAGGCGAGGCAGCTCTGGATCCGCGGCATCAGGATCAGGTTGCCGCGCTCACGAGCAGCAACGACGCCTCCCTCGAATTGGGGCTCCGCCTCCTCCCAGTCGCCGAGCAGGAACCGCCGTTCGGCCGCCACCAGTTGAAGGTCGGGCACGATCCAGACGGACTCCAGCTCGGAGGATTCCGCGGCGGCTGTGCCGAAGGCGAGCGCCGCATCGTCCATCCGGTCGCAGTCGCACAACACCATGCCGTGGATGAAGTTCGGGTGGCGCATCCGGGCGCTGTCGTCCGGGGAATCGAACGCGAGCTGGACCGCTCGGCCGGTCAGGGCCAGTGCCTCCTCGTAACGTCCCTGCGTCTTCACCGCGACCGCCATCGTCGTCAGGCTCCAGACTGTCATGGCCGCATCGCCGGCTCGCTCGGCAAGGCGGAGCCCCGGCGCGCAACGAGCTCCCCTCCCACGAAATCGCCTGAAAAGGTCCGGCCGTAGCTGCCCTGCGCGACGATCAGTGCCTGATCGGCCAGTCCCATGTCCGGCTTCTCCGTCAACGCGGCTTCGGTCTGTTCGATCAGTTCCGCGCCGCGGTTCAACAGCGACAGCGAGTCGATCAGCAGGATTCGCAATGGCATCTCGACGTCGGCGGTGTGGGGACGCCCGAGCACCTCCTCAGCGATCGCAGCCGCCTGCGAGACCTCGCCCGTGCGCAGCAAGGCGACGACCAGCTCCTGGAG
>CABEAW010000524.1_pt1 | contig 11857 bp, 6 predicted proteins | sample 3422111 | NCBI WGS metagenome assembly CABEAW01 (sample SAMEA5534326, study PRJEB31848) | metagenome | biome: tundra; feature: field; material: soil | place: USA | collected 2013-05 | depth 0.15 m | reverse complement strand
TCGGCGGTGATCGCCGTGTCCCGCGCGCTGACCGCTCGCCGCGCGCAGGCCACCGCCGCGCAGCGATCAGCCGGAGCCGTGGTCCTGGGGCGCGACGCCGGAGGCGGCGAGGTGCTGATCAGCGATCGACAGCTCTCAGCCCATGCCCTGATCCTCGGCGCCACCGGCGCCGGCAAGTCCACGTCGCTGCTGCAGATCCTCACCAACCACATCCGCCGGGGCACACCGGTCGTGGCGATCGACATGAAAGGATCGCCCGCGTTCGCCGGCACGCTCGCCGGCGCTGCGGCGTCGGCCGGGCGGCCGTTCGCGCTCTGGACTCTGGATGGTGGGGCGCACTGGAACCCTCTTTTGCACGGCAATCCGACCGAGTGCAAGGACAAGCTGATCGCGACCGAGCGTTTCACCGAGCCGCACTACCAGCGTGCGGCCGAGCGCTACGTGCAGACCGTCCTGCGCGTGCTCACGCAAGCCGATCCGCAGCGAGCCCCGACGCTGGGTGCCGTCGTGGAGCTGATGGATCCGATGCGGCTGTCGGTCCTGATCCGGCGCCTGTCGCCGGCCACCGCGGGCCGGACCCAGGATTACCTGGCCACCCTGACGCCCGATCAGATCAGCGCGGTGCGCGGCCTGGGCACCCGGTTGGCGATCATCAGCGAATCTCACACCGGAGCGTTCTTGGAGCCGGCGGCCGCGGGCGCGTCAGCGCCCACGATCGACCTTCGCGACGCGCTGCGTGGCCCTGACGTCGTCCTCTTCAGTCTCAACTCCAGCACCTACGGCAAGCTCTCCGCCCAGCTGGGGACGCTGGCGGTGCAGGATCTCGTCAGCGCCGTCGGGGACCGTCTGAGGCACCAGTCGCCGGGTCAAGTGGTCGCCCAGGCGATCATCGCGATCGACGAGTTCTCAGCCCTGGGAAGTGACAACGTGATCTCGCTGCTGGCCCGGGGGCGGGAATCGGGCGCCAGCGTGCTGCTGGCCACACAGGAGCTGGCCGATCTCGACCGGGCCGCCCCCGGCCTGCGCGATCAGGTGCTCGGCAACACCGCCGTCAAGCTCGCCCACCGCCAGGACGTGCCCGCCTCCGCGCAGACGATCGCCCAGATGGCCGGCACCGAGCGCGTCTGGGAGGAGACCGAGCGGATCCGGGGCGCCTTGCTCGGCGACCGCCACGCCGGCCGGGGCACGAGACGTCAGGTCGAGCAGTTCGTCGTGCACCCCAACGAGATCAAGTCGCTGCCGACTGGGCGAGCGGTGCTGATCACCAAGCTCCCCTCGATGCGGACCCGCACGGTCGACGTGCGCGCGCCGCAGCCGCGGGAGCGCCCTGGCCCCGAGCTGGGCTGACCCGGGGAGCGGGCTGAACGCAAGCGATGCCCGCAGCGTCCCCCGCCGGTCGGCGTCGCTCAGGCGGCGCCGGGTGTCACGCGGTAGGCATCGAACACGGCGTCGATGTTTCGCAGCCGGTTGATCGCCTGGTCAAGCGTGCGGGTGTCCCCCACCTCCACCACGAACCGGTTCTTGACCATCGGATGGTTAACGCTGCAATGCGCGTCGAGGATGTTGATCCCGGCCTCGGCGAACGTGCGCGACATGTCCTCCAGCAGCCGGTGGCGATCCCAGCCGTCGACCTCGATCTCGACCCGGAAGGCCGTCTCGGCGTCGCCGTCCCAGGCCACCTCGGTGAAACGGTCCGGATCCTTCTTGAGCACGACGACGTTGGGGCAGTCCTCACGGTGGATGGTGATCCCACGGCCGAGGGAGATGTAGCCGACGATCGGATCGCCGGGCACCGGGCGACAGCACTTGGCCAGGCGCAGCATCACCTCGTCGATCCCCTGCACCGAGATGCCGTAGCGCTGCGAGGAAGTCGTCGGCCGCGTGCGCCGGCGCCGGGTCTGCAGCAGATCGTCGGTGGCGGTCGGTGCGGACTCCGCCGCCTCCCCCTGCTTGAGTCGCTGCATGACCTTGTTGACGACGACCTTGGGCGAGATCTTGGCCGCGCCCACCGCGATGTAGAAGTCGTCTCCCTTGCGGAAGCCCATTTCGCGGATCACGTCGGCCAGCAGCGGTGAGCCGACCAGCTTCTGGGCAGGAAGGCCTTGCTTACGCAGGTGCTCCTGGAGCAGTTCGCGGCCCGTATGCTCGGTGTCGCGTCGTGACTCGGCCTTGAACCACGCCTTGATCTTGTTGCGCGCACGGGTGGTCTTGACCAGCGCCAGCCAATCCCGGGAGGGTCCGCGCTCGCGCTTGGAGGTCAGCACCTCGACGATGTCGCCCGAATGCAGCTGGGAGGAGAGCGGGACGATCTTGCCGTTGACCTTGGCGCCCACGCAGCGGTGCCCGACATCGGTGTGGATCTCGTAGGCGAAGTCCAGCGGGGTCGCGCCGGAGGCGAGTGACTTGACCTCGCCCTTGGGCGTGAACACGAACACTTCGTCCTCGAACAGGTCGACCTTCAGCGTCTCCATGAACTCGCGCGGATCGGACATCTCCTGCTGCCAGTCGAGCAGCGAGCGCAGCCACTTGAGCTTGTCGTCCTGGCCGCGCAGCTGCCGACCGCCGTCGGCCGCAGTCCCGTCCTCCTTGTACATCCAGTGCGCGGCGATCCCGTATTCGGCCAGGTCGTGCATCTCCCGGGTGCGGATCTGAATCTCCAGCGGCCGGCCCTCAGGGCCGATCACCGTCGTGTGCAGGGACTGATACATGTTGAACTTGGGCATCGCGATGAAGTCCTTGAAGCGGCCCGGGAGCGGCTTCCAGAGCGAGTGGATCGCGCCCACAGCGCCGTAGGTGTCCTTGACCGAGTCGACGATCACCCGCATCGCCGTGAGGTCGTAGATCTCGTTGAACTCGCGCCCCTTCTTGGTCATCTTGGAGTAGATCGAGTAGAAGTGCTTGGCCCGACCGGAGATCTCGGCGTGGATGCCGAGTTCGTCCAGCTCCGCAGACAGATACTGGCCCGCCTCGTTGACGTAGCTCTCGCGCTCGGCGCGCTGCTGGGCGACGAGTCCCTTGATCTCTGAATACTTGCGCGGGTGCAGGGTCTGGAAGGCCAGGTCCTCCAGCTCCCACTTGATCGCGTGGATCCCCAGCCGATGGGCGATCGGCGCGTAGATGTCCAGCGTCTCACGCGACTTCTCGATCTGCTTCTGCTTGGGCATCGCGGCGATCGTGCGCATGTTGTGCAGGCGGTCGGCGAGCTTGATCAGGATCACCCGGACATCCGTGGCCATCGCGACCATCATCTTGCGGTAGTTCTCGGCCTGGGCCTCGTCACGGGACTGGAAGGTCAGGCCGGTGAGCTTGGTGACGCCGTCGACCAGCCCGCCGATCTCCTCGCCGAACGCGGCCGTGACCTCCTCCAGCGACGCACTCGTATCCTCGACGGTGTCGTGCAGCAGCGCGGCGCACAGCGTCTCGGTATCCAGTCGCATCCCGGCGCAGATCTTCGCGACGCTGACGGGATGGATGATGAAGTCCTCGCCGGAGCGCCGGCGCTGGTCGGCGTGATGAACGCAGGCGTAGACGAACGCGTCCTCGACGCGGTCGCGGTCGATCACCACGGCAGCGTGGTTGGCGTGCTCCTCGACGATCGCGAACAGGTCGCCGAGCAGCCGCTTCTCGACCTCGGACAGCTCGGCGCGGTCGATCAGCTCACGGGCGGCCTGGTCGGGCACGCGGTCGACCGCCGGACGCGATCCGGCCAGCAGCGCCGAGGATCCCGGGCGCCCGTCACCGGCACCGGTGCCCGCGCTCACTGGCACGTCGGCGCTCGCCTTGGGGCGTCCGCCCGCCTTGGGGCGTCCGCCCGCCTGGCTCAGACGCTTGCTCGGTGATTTGCGCTGCTCAGGTATCGCCGGCCATCCTCGTATCGCTGTGCGTAGACCCTGAATGACGGCGAGCGTTCCAGCGCGGTCGGCGCTGCACCAGCTATCGCCAGGGCCGGCAGATCCCGATCGAGGCTGACGAGCTCCAGCTCCGCCAGCACCCTCACCAGTCTGGCGGCCAAACCGGCCGACCGACCGTGCGGACCATCGCCGCGAAGCAGTCGCTCGAGCTCCTCCCCGGTCACCCGCTCCCGCTGCCTGAGGCCTCGGTAGAGGGCGACGAGCGAAGCGCGGAGTCCGTACTCCAGCTCGTGCATCTGTTGCGCAAAGCGTAGCTCAGCATCGCCCCAGGCCCAATGGGTGAAACCCTGACCGGTGTTGAGCAGATCCTCCGACGCCTGATCGGCGGGTGGATCGAGGGCCACCAGCGCCGCAAACCGGCTCGCCAGGGCAGGCTCGCGGGCCAGCGCGCCGTAGGAGATCAGCGTGAAGCCGCCGACCCGGGTCTGCAACCCGGCGAGCCTCCGGGGCACATCCGCGCACGCCGCCAGCACGCCGCCGGCCGCGTCCGACAGCACGCCGCCGCCCGCCGCGACCGCGTCGGCCAGCACGGCGAGCGGGCTCTCGCCGCGGCGGTCGAGGACCGTGCGGGCCGGCGACCCTGCCGGCGGCGGGATCGCCGGCCGGCCGTGCAGCGGCGCGTCGAGCTCGCTCAGCAGGGCGGCGAGGAAATCCCGGGGCTCGCCCAGCACTTGGATCGCGGCCGGCCGGCAGGGCTGGGAATGACGCAGCACGAGCTGTGGTGAAACGGCGCCGTTGTAGACGTTTCGCTGCAGCTTGAAGGTGGCGTCCAGCGGCTGGGTCGGATCGGCCTTCAGGCGCCCCTCGCACCCGAATGCGACCGCGTTGGCCCGCGCGCCCCCCGAGCTGACCGAGAAACGGGCGTGACGTCCCTCCCCCATCCGCCGCAGGTCGCCGAAGCGTCCCCCGGGGATCAGCAGGCGCGGCGCGGGGTTGCCCAGGCCGCACGGCTCCAGCGCGCCGAGCTCCTCGGCCAGCGGCAAACCTAGCTCGACGCCCGACACGATCGCATCGACCCGTTCGCGGCGCTCCAAGAGCTCGGGCGTGAGCAGGCCGGCCGCGTGGCATTCGATCGCCTCCCGGAAGCGCTCCACCTGCTCGCGCCTGATCGTCAGGCCGGCGGCGGCTCGGTGGCCACCGTAGCGCTCCAGGTGCTCGCCACCGGCGTGCAGCGCTCCGAGCAGGTCGAAGCCGGGGATGCTGCGCCCTGAACCGGTCCCGAGCTCCCCGTCCAGGGCGATCAGGATCGCCGGGCGGTGGTGGTGCTCGACGATCCTCGAGGCGACGATCCCGATCACCCCCGGGTGCCAGTCCTCGGCGGCGAGCACGTACGCGCTGCGCTGGCCGAGCTCTGAGACCTGCGCCTCGGCCTGCCACACGATGCGCTGCTCGACGGCGCGGCGCTCGGCATTGATCGCGTCGAGCTCGACGGCGATCTCGTCGGCCCGGGCGCGATCATCGGTGAGCAGCAGCTCGAGCCCGGCATCGGGTCGGCGCAGCCGCCCGGCCGCGTTGATCCTCGGCGCGAGCCGGAAGCCGAGCGTTTGCGAGTCCAGCGCGCTGGGGTCCGCGCGGGAGACGGCCATCAGCGCGCGCAGCCCCGGCTTGGCGGTGTTGGCCAGGACCCGCAGTCCCTCCCTCACCAGCCGGCGGTTCTCGCCGGTCAGCGGCACCAGGTCGGCGACGGTGGCCAGCGCGACGAGCTCGACGTCCTCGACGACCGTGCCGGCGCCGAGTGCCTGGGCGACCTTGAACGCCACGCCGGCGCCGCACAGATTCGGGCAGGGGTAGCCGCCGACGGCCGGATGCACGATCGGGCAGTCGGGCAGCTCGCCGTCCGCTCGGGAAGCATGGTGGTCGGTGATCACCACGTCCAGGCCCGCCGCGTGCGCCGCGGCGACCTCCTCGACCGCCGTGATCCCGCAGTCGACGGTCAGCAGCAGCCCCGTGCCGCGCCTGGCCAGGCGCGCCACGGTCGCGGATGAGAGGCCATAGCCGTCCTCGATCCGGCTGGGCAAGAACCAGTCCACCGTTGCGCCGAGCCAGCGCAGCGCGCGCACCATGATCGCGGTCGCGCAGACGCCGTCGACGTCGTAGTCGCCGTGGACGGTGATCCGGGTTCCCTGCTCGATGTGATCAACGATCAGCGCCAGCGCGCGGTCGATGCCCGCAAACTCGGCGGGCTCGTGTGCCTCGCTTGCCGCCAGGAATGCCCGCGCCTCATCGCTGCGGGCCAGTCCGCGGCGGACGAGGATCTGCGCGACGACGTGGCTGACGCCCAGTGCGTGCTGCAGCGCCAGCGCCGCGCTGAGGTCATAGGCGGGGATCTCCAGGCACGCGTCGGGACGCCCGGGAGCCGGCGCTGGCTGCGCCTCGGCGTGTCCGGGCGCCGCCAGCGGGGGGCCGGCCACGGCGCGCAGCGCGGATCCGGCCGGGGAGGTCGCGGTGGCGGGCGCAAGCAGGGCTGCATCGGGCATGCCCGCAGCCTAGGTGTCACCCCCGACGGAAACCCTGGCCACCGAACCCGCGGCGGCGGGCGACTACTTCAGGTAGCCCTCGCTACGCAGAAAGCGATTCAGGGCCGTGATGAACCGTTTGCCACTCGGCCACACGCCGGCTGAGCCGGGTGGACTGCGCAGGTCCCCCTTGCGCGCCTCGCTGGCCAGCGTCGACTGCACAAGCTTGTCCTGGCCGAGTAGCTCCTCGTCCGCCGCCCAGGCGGCGATCGGGCCGACGGTGTTGTTCCGGCTGACAGGGTGCTTGAAGAGCCGTAGCCAGCTGGCGGCGTCGGCCGCGATCAGCTTGGGGTATTGGCGGGTGACGTCCGTAAAGCGATGGCCGCCGAAGCTCCAGATCTGAATCGGCGCGCCGGAGTCCGCATTGTCGGTGAACTCCCCGATGAACGCGCCGTTGGCCGACAGGAACTCGTACGGGCCCTTGGACGTCAGACGCTTGATCGTGGCTCCCTCGTAGGCAAAGTCGTGGTCGGTCTTGACGTAGGTCATCGTCCCGGGGTCGAAGCTGAACACCTGGTCGATGAAGCAGCAGTTGGCGCCGCCGGAGAATAGGCTCAGGATCACATCAGGCTGACCGTCTGACTCGATGTCGCGCACGGTCACCGATGAGGCATGCGGTCTGAACACCCCGGGCCCGCAATCGTTGCCGCATTGAAGTGCGGGCGCGGTCACCGGCTGGTCGTAGAGCACTTTTCCGGCGCGCACTATCTTCAACCGCTGGTGCTTGAAGTTGGGAAACGTGCCGACGAACGAGAACGTCGCCGAGACGTCACCTGAGTGCCCGCTCTGGGTCGTCGCCAGCGCGGTGGCGGGAACCGCCACACCGGCGCTCAGCGTCACCACGGCGGCGAGCAGCTTGAGTCGCAGGGCCATCGCGGCGCAGCTTACAGCCCGACCGTCCCGGCCTCGCCGGCGCGCTCACGCCGGATCCCCTCGAAGTACACGAGCGCCATCCCGATCAGCGCCCCGGGGATCGCCTCCAGCGCGGTACCGACATCGGTGGCGTGGCGGCCGGGGATATGGAAGCCGCTGATGATCAGGCCACATACGGCCGCGCCGACAAGCGCCCCGATGAAGGCGCCGACAATCCCGCCCCAGTATCGATCGGGCAGCCAGATGGTGAAGTGCCACAGGGCCAGCCCCATCATCACCCAGGCGAGCAGGCCCATCAGCGGGGTCTCCCGTGGCGGCGGTTGCGGGTGCGTGAGGACTTCGGCGACGGCTTGGGCTTCGGCGTCTGGGCGACCCCCTCGTTCTCGGCGACGTCGGGCGCGCGCTCAAACCCGTCACCGTTGCCGTCGCCGGCGTCCTGCGCGGGAGGCTTGCTCGAGGGGCCGCCGTCGCCGTCAGCGGGGCGGCGCGGCTTGGGCCGCGGCTTGGTCGGGGGGTCCGCCTCGGCCTCGGGCTTGTGGGCCAGGCGCTGGGTCAGCGTGGAGGTATGACGCGGCGGCTCCTTGGCCTCGATCTCCAGATCGCGCTTCATCTGCTCGAACTCGGCCGTCGAGACGGCGCGCTCCGGCTCAGGCGTGGTCAGCCGTCCCGGGCGGCCGCGCCGGCGATCGCGGACGGGCTCGATGTCGGTGCCGGTGGCGGCGTAAGCCGGCACGAGGCCGGAGTCGCCCTCGATCCGGTGGCGCCGGGCGCGATAGCCGGGCTCGCGCTCCTTCCAGTGGGTGAGCACCGGCGAGGCGATGAAGATCGAGGAGTAGGCGCCGGAGGCGACGCCGATCAGCAGCGCGAAGGCGAAGTCCTTCAGCGTCGCACCACCGAACAGCAGCAGCGCGATGATCGGCATCAGCGTGCACGAGGTGGTGGCGATCGACCGCGTCAGCACCTCGGACATGGAGCGGTTGACGATCTGCGAGAACGCAGCGCGCGGCATCCGCGGGATGTTCTCTCGCACCCGGTCGAACACGATGATCGTGTCATACAGCGAATAGCCCAGGATCGTCAGCAGCGCGGCCACGGTCGCTGTCGTCACCTCCCGGCCGGTCAGCGCGTAAACGCCGGCGGTGATCAACAGGTCGTGCATCAGTGCGATCAGCACCGGGATCGCGAACTTCCACTCAAAGCGCAGCGCCACGTAGGCCGAGATCACCAGCAGCGACGCGATGATCGCCACCACCGCGCTGTTGGCGACGGTCTTGCCGAATGTGGGCCCCACCGAGGTGGTGTCCCAGGACCGCACGCCGAAGCGGGTCTGCAGCGCCGTCTTGACCGCGGAGACCTTGTCGGTTGCCAGCTGCTTGGAGGAGATCTGGAAGACGCTGTTGCCCAGCGCCTTGTTGCTGATCTTCTGAACCGTTGGGCTGGCGGTGTGCCCGGCCTGGCTGACCACCGCTCCGACCTGCGTCGCGGTCGTCGCCTTGGACAGACCGGCGGTGATCCGGGTGCCGGAGGTGAAGTCGATCCCCAGGTTCAACCCGCGCCCCCCGATCGCAAGCGCGCCGATCAGCAGGATCACGCCCGACATCGAGAAGAAGTAACGGCTGGCGCCCATGAAATCAAAGCGCCAGAGCCGCTTGGCGCCTCCGGCGCCGAGCGCCGACGGATGTGAGATCGTGCGCGAGTCCCCCATCGTCATCAGGATCGCCTGGGTGGCCAGCACGGCTGTGAACAGCGACACGATCGTCCCGATCCCCAGCGTGAAGGCGAATCCCTGCACCTCGGCGGTGGCCAGCACGAACAGGATGAACGCGGTCATGATCGTGACCACGTTGGCGTCGATGATCGCCGTCAGGCCCTTCTTGTAGCCGGTGATGATCCCCTGGCGGATCGACCGCCCGGCGCGGATCTCCTCTTTGACGCGCTCAAAGATCACGATGTTGGCGTCGGCCGCGACGCCGATCGTCAGGATCAATCCCGCGATCCCCGGCAACGTCAGAGTGATCGGGATCAGCTTGATCAGCGCGTAGAAGTACAGGGCGTAAACGGCCAGCGCAGCCGTCGCGATCACGCCCAGCACCCGGTAGTAGGCGAGCAGGAAGATCGCCACCACCAGCAGGCCGGCGGCCCCCGCGATCAGCCCCTGGTTCAACGCCTGCTTGCCCAGGGTGGCCGACACCTGGGACTCGGAGATCAGCTGGAGCTTGATCGGCAGCGCGCCAAGGCGCAGTTGCGTCGCCAGATCCTGGGCAGACTGGATCGTGAAGCCACCGGTGATGTCGGCGCCGGTGTCGCCGGGGATCCCGTCCGGGTAGGTCTTGAAGTCGATCGACGGGACGGTGATCAGCTCGTTGTCCAGCGCCACGGCGAAGTGCTGGTTCAGGGTCGAGCCGAGACCGCTGACCAGATCGCCGCGATGGGCGATCGCACCCGTCACGCTCTGAAACGCCTTCGCCCCGGCCGAGGTGAAGCCGAACGAGACGTCAGGGCTACCCGACTGGTCGGTTGACTGCTGGGGATTGGTGATGTCCTGGCCGAACAGCGACACGTTGTCCTTGAGCACGTAGTACTGGGCGGAGGGACTGCCGAACGTCACCCGCGCAGAGGCCGTCGGCGGAGCGGCCAGCAGCACGACCGTGCCTTGGGGGACGACCAGCTCCTGACCCTGTGAGGCCCCCACCCCCGCGGGTAGACCGGAGGCGAGATCCTGCGCGATGATCTGGGGGTCGGTGGTGGTCTCGTCGTTGGGTCCGGACAGCAGGCAGTGAGCGCCGGGCACCGGGTTCGTGTGCTGGTCTTTGGCCGCAGTCGCACAGGCGGCGGACCCCGGCGCACCGAACAGGTAGTACTCATGGCCGGCGCGCGCATTGGCCCGGCTGGGAGACGGCGGCTGCTTGGAGGCCAGCTTGACCGCGTCATACAGCGACAGGCTGCTCGCGCCGGGGTTGCCCGGCGCGACCGAGCCGGAGCCCTGACTGATCTCCAGCGCCGTCGGATCCTGGCTCTGCAGCTGGCTGGCCACCGTCTTGCCGTTGCTCGTCAGCGCGTTGGCCTCCCAGTCATAGAACTCCAGCCGCGCCGTGGTGCCGACCTCATTGATCGCCCGTTGGGTATTGGTCACGGCGGGCAGGCCGACGGTGATCTGGCTGCCACCCGTGGTCTGGATCTCCGGCTGGGAGACGCCGAGCTGGTCGACCCGCTGGCGCATGATGTCGACCGCGCGGGCCAGCGAGGCCTGCGTCACCCCGCTCTGCGCGGTCGGCTTGCCCTGATAGACGAGCTCGATGCCGCCCTTGAGATCCAACCCGAGGCGCGTCTTCTGCTGGGTGATCGCGAACACTGAGGCGGCGATCAGCCCGGCGACGAGAAGCAGGACGAAGCCGTGACGCTTGCGGTCTGTCATGGGCCTGGCTGGATGCTAGTGCTAGTGCCCCGGAGAGGGACCCGAGAACGACGCACTGCCTAGTGGTGGTTGTCCGGCGTCAGCACGACGAGCAGGCCACCGTCCTCGTCGTCATACGCCGGGAAGATGTCCGCCACCGCCCGCGCGGGGAGATCGTGCTCGGCGTTGACCTCCACGGACTTGCGCTGCACACGGACCTCCCATTCCAGCGCCGTCGCCACGTGGTCGGTGCCGTCCTCGAAGCGCAGCCCCAGAACTTCGCCGACCGGCCGGCCGATCGCCTGCTCGGTCTTGAGCCCGGTTAACTCGAACGAGCCCCGCCCGCAGTCCACGATGCGCCCATCCGAGTCACAGGCGAAGAAGGCGGCGTTGGGGGCCGGGTAGTAGTCGTCGAGCAGCTCGAACAGATAGGCGAAGCCGCATTTCTCACAGCCGCGGGCCTCGCGGCGGAAGCCCGCATTGCGGTCGGGGGCCATCGACCGATTCCCGCAGTGGGGACAGATGAAGTAGTGCTCGTTGCTCATCGGCGCCCCAGGATAGAGACACACGACGCCCGGCATCCCGGTAAGCGTCGGCCGCGTGCCCTGGTGCAGCACCCACCGCTCAGAGCAGCGATCCCTGTCCCGGCGGCGACAGTCCCAGGTGCGCATACGCGCGCCGGGTGGCGGCCCTTCCCCGCGGTGTCCGCTCGATCAGGCCACGTTGCAGCAGATATGGCTCGTACACGTCCTCGATCGTGTCCTGTTCCTCACCGACGGCGACGGCCAGCGTCGAGAGCCCGACGGGGCCGCCGCTGAACTTCTCGCAGATCGCGCGCAGGATCTCCCGGTCAAGCCGATCCAGTCCCTGGTCGTCGACCTCCAGCAGATCCAGCGCGTGGCTGGCGATCGCCCCCGTCACGATGCCCTGGTGGCGCACCTCGGCGTAATCCCGCACGCGCTTGAGCAGCCGGTTGGCGATCCGCGGCGTGCCCCGGCTGCGCCGGGCGATCGCGGTCGCCCCGTCGGGCTCCAGCTCGACTCCGAGCAGCCGCGCCGAGCGCCGGACGATCAGCGCCAGGTCGGCGGGGTCGTAATGCTCGAGTCGCTGCTGGATGCCGAATCGGTCGCGCAGCGGCGTGGTCAGCAGGCCGGTCCTGGTCG
>CABEAW010000522.1_pt1 | contig 11911 bp, 11 predicted proteins | sample 3422111 | NCBI WGS metagenome assembly CABEAW01 (sample SAMEA5534326, study PRJEB31848) | metagenome | biome: tundra; feature: field; material: soil | place: USA | collected 2013-05 | depth 0.15 m | reverse complement strand
ATGTTGAGGCCGAGCAGATTCTCGATCCAGTCATAGGTGTATGCGCCGCCGCGTGGGCTCGGGCCCATCTGCGCGAGCCATGGCCACACGTCAGTGGCGGGTGCGCTGATGTCGATCGCGCGTGTCGACACGCCGTCAGCTCTTTCGAGCAGCTCGTCGCCCGGCAAGCGCGCCGCGGCTTCTACCTCGGTTGCCCCCCAGGTCAAGACGGGCCGGCGCAACAACGCGTAGTACAGCGCGCAAAACCCCGCGACTAGACAAACTGTGACTCGACGCCACGCCATGAAGTCGAGTCTGTTGGGTCGAAGGCTCCCAGGCATCCGGCCAAGACCATAGCTGCGAGCGAAAACACGCGTAGGGATGCGACGCTTCTTCTGCTGCTGCTCCTCGGCGGCGTCGGTCTGTACGTCGCGATCCGTCAGACACGCCCGCCAAACACGGCTCGTCGCTGATCAACTCCAAGCCCGACCGGGCCGCTCCACAGGGTCCGGTTCCCCTGCGGCAAACCCGCACCGCCCCACCGGACTTCGAGCGGATGCACCAAGCGCCGGCGAGCGCGACAGTTTATAAGGAGAGGCGACCCCGTCAACGACAAGCAGATTCCGTGCTGATCGCGACAACTCATCACCTCACGGCGCATGACATCACCGACCCGACCACTGGATATACAGCGACGGCCATCAACTGTGGGGCGGCAACGACAGGGACTCGCTGGGCTGCAGGTGCTGACCATTGGCGGAACCAGCATGGCCGTCGGGTTCGGCATTGGGCACCTCGTCACGTTTCTCGTGTGACTGTGACGGGTTCCGCCGAATCTGGGCATGGACCGTGAGCACGGGCTGGAGCGTCCGACGATGTCTGTCCTGCCGCGCGGCGGTGCCTCGCTCGTGGGGTTGAGCGAGGCTGAGGCGCAGCGGCGGCTGCTCGCGGCCGGTCGCCCGCAGCGGCCGGGGTCGAGCCGTTCCTACGCGAGCATCGTGCGGGCGAATGTGCTGACGGTGTTCAACCTGATCTTGGCCGGGTTCGGCGCTGTGACGCTGATCTTTGGCGACGCGCGAGACGCGCTGTTTTTGGGGATCATCGTCGCGAACGCCGGGATCGGGATCACGCAGGAAGTGCGGGCCAAGCGCGCGCTCGACCGGCTCTCGCTGCTGGTCGCCCCGCATGCCAGGGTGAGTCGCGACGGATTGGTTAGACAGCTGGCGGTCGAGGATGTGGTGGTCGGCGATGTGGTGATGTTGGAGCCGGGTGATCAGCTGATCGCCGACGGACGTCTGGTGGCGGCAAGTGACCTGCGTCTTGATGAGTCGGTCCTGACTGGAGAGTCCGTGCCGGCACGCCGTATGGTCGGGGAGGAGGTGCGTTCGGGCGCGTTCGCTGTCGAGGGGGCGGGTGGCTACGAGGTGACGGCTGTGGGTGCGGATAGTTTCGCGGCCCGCCTGACCGGGGAGGCGCGCTCGTTTCGCCATCCCCGCTCGCCGCTGGAGCAGGCGGTCAACCGTCTGCTGTACGCATTGGTCGGGTTGGTGATCGGCCTGGGGGCGATCCTCGGTTTCTCGCTCTATCATCGGCACGTCCCTCTGCACGCGGCGGTCGCGACCTCGGCGGCTGGGGTGGTGAGTCTGATCCCGGAGGGACTCGTGCTGCTCGTCGGCCTGACCTACGCCGCGGCGGCGGTGCGCATGTCTCGCCGTGGTGTGTTGGCCCAGCAGCTGAACGCGATCGAGTCCCTGGCTTCGGTGGACACGATCTGTGTCGATAAGACCGGAACGCTCACGGCGGCTGGATTGCGCGTGGTCGAAGTGCTACCGGCGCCCGGGGCAAGCGAGGAGGGTGTCCGTGCGGCGCTCGGTGACCTGGCGGCGAGCGCGTCGGCGCGCAACATCACGCTGCAGGCGATCGCTGACGCGTTTCCGGCCGACCGGCGGCAGTCATTCGCGGAGGTGCCGTTCGCGAGTCGCCGGCGATGGAGCGCGGTGTCGTTTCCCGACGGCAGCTTCTATCTCGGGGCGCCAGGACGGGTGCCCGTCGGATCGCTGGGTGCCCTGGCCGAGCGCCACCAGCGGCAAGGCCGGCGTGTGCTCGCCCTCGCCCGCGGCGACGTTCCGCCGCCCGAGGACCCCGGTGATCTGCCGCCCGCGGGTCTGGAGCCGGTCGGCCTGATAGTGCTCGCGGAGGAGCTGCGCCCGAACGTCAAGGACACGATCGCGTTCTTGCGAGCAGAGGGAGTAGCGGTCAAGGTGCTTTCCGGCGACGCTCCGCAAACGGTGGCCGCGATCGCGCGCGACGTGGGGATCCCCGTCGTGGGGGTACACGAGGGCAGCGAGATCCCGGACGATCCGCAGGCGCGGCGCGCGTTCGCGCTTGGCGCAACCGTGGTCGGAAGGATCTCGCCCGAAGGCAAGCAGGCGATCGTCCAGGCGCTCAGCGACGAGGGTCGCTACGTGGCAATGGTCGGAGACGGTGTCAACGACGTCCCGGCGTTGAAGAGTTCGCGGCTGGCGATCGCGCAGGGCAGCGGCACCCAGATGGCGCGCAGCGTCTCGGATCTGGTGCTGATCTCCGGTGACTTCGCCAGCGTCCCGGTGCTGGTCGCGGAGGGCCGCCGCGCGCTTCGCAACCTGCAGCGCGTGACCAAGCTATACGTCACGAAGTCGGCATTCGCGGCGTTTCTGATCCTCACGATCGGCACAAGCTCTGATGCCTATCCGCTGCTGCCGCGGCATCTGACGCTGGCGGCGAGCCTCACGATCGGAATCCCGACGTTCTTTCTCGCGCTCGCCCCGAGCAGCGGGCCCTGGCGACCCGAGCGGTTCGTGCGGGGGGTGGCGCGCTTTGCGGTGCCCGCCGGCGCGCTGCTCGGCGCCGGGCTGGTCGCCGGCTACCTGTTCGCCCTTCACGACCTCGACCTTTCCGTGACCGACTCGCGCACGGTCGCCGTCACGATCCTCGTCGTCTGCGGCCTGTACCTCGTTCTCGCGCTCGAGGCAGAGGGATCGCGGCGCCGCTCGACGCTGGTCGCCGGCATGTGTGCCGTACTCGCCGGCATTTACGTCGCCGCCCTGCTGCTCCCCGCGACGCGCCGGTTCTTTCAGCTCAACGCCCTCGACGTGGGGATGGTCATGACCGCCATGTTCGCGAGCGCGATCGCCATCGCAGCGCTCGCCCTGTCTGGCTACTCCATCCGTGTCGGGGCCCCGCCATCGAACAGCGAAGCGTGATGGCCCGCCCGGCGCTCTTGTGCTTCGACGGATCCGAACACGCCACGGACGCGATCCGCGGCGCCGGCGCGCTTCTGCCCGGACAGGAAGCGCTGGTGCTGTGCGTCGCGACCCCAGCCAAGGACGAGCTCCCCTTTGACCCTGTGTCCGACGTCGTCGGGCGCCTCAGCGGCCTCTACCGAGATTGGGACGAGGCGGTCGCTGAGATCGCCGATCGCCAGGCCCGTCGCGGCTGCGAGCTCGCCGCCGAGGCGGGCCTACACCCCCGGTCGCTGACCGCGTTCGGCAAGCCCGCCGCCACGATTCTCCGCGTCGCCGACGAACACGACGCCGCCGTGATCGTCCTCGGGGCCGGCAACTACAAGACGCTCGGCGGCGTGCTCGGAAGCGTTGTCGCGCGGGTCCTGCACGAAGCAAACCGACCCGTGCTCGTGATTCCGCCGCGGCGAAACAGCCGATGAGTTCGATGCACGCACCAGCGGGAGCGTCACCGATGGAGCGCAGGAAACGCGGTCCAAGCTGCGGCACACGGAGCCTGGGATGGCTGGTGGTGCACCGGGCGCGCGTGCTTTCCGCGATTGCGGCCTTTTCGATTGCCATCGGCGGACTGTTGCATCTCGCCGGCCAGGGCGCCACGGGGGACGCGGTCTGGGCAGCGGCGGTAGCGCTGCTGGCGGCCGAGCTCGCGTTTGAGGTCGGCCGTACGGTGATCCTCGACCATCACATGGGTGTCGATACGATCGCGTTGGTGGCGATGGTCGGCTCGCTGCTGCTCGGCGAGGAGCTCGCAGGCGTCATCGTTGGCCTCATGTTCTCTGGAGGCGCGGCGCTTGAGGACGTGGCCTCGGCCCGGGCGCGCCGGGAGCTCACCGCGCTCATCCAGCGTGCCCCGAAGGTCGCGCAGCTACGCGTCGGTGACCGGCTCGAGCAGGTGCCAATCGCTCAGGTTCAGACCGGTGATGTTGTGGTCGTGCGGAATGGGGAGGTGATCCCGGTTGACGGCACCGTGGTCGCGGGTGAGGCGGTTGTGGACACGAGCACGCTGAGCGGCGAACCGCTGCCCGTCACCATCGCCGCGGGCATGCCTGTTCTCAGCGGCTCGGCCAATGCTGGAGCGCCGTTCGACGTTCGCGCTGGCCGACCCGCGGCCGACAGCGCCTATGCGGCACTCGTGCGATTGGTCGAACACGCCCAGGCGGATCGGGCGCCGTTCGTGCGCATGGCCGACCGGTACGCCGGGTTCTTCCTACCCGCAACGCTGATCGTCGCCGGTCTCGCATGGGCGATAAGTGGCGACGCTGTTCGCGCGCTGGCGGTGGTCGTGGTCGCTACACCCTGCCCGCTGATCCTCGCGGCGCCGATCGCGCTCGTGTCCGGCCTGTCTCGCGCGGCGCGCTATGGCGTGATCGTGAAGGGGGCCGGAGCGATCGAGACGCTCGGCCAAGCGCGCACCGTGCTGTTCGACAAGACCGGCACGCTCACCGTCGGGACACCAGAGGTCCGAGACGTCGTAACCCGTGGGAGCCACGCATCCGGCGAGCTGCTGATGCTCGCCGCCTCGGTCGACCGGATGTCGGCGCACGTTCTCGGCGAGGCGCTCGTCCGCGCAGCCACGGATGCGGGCCTCGCACTGGCTACGCCTACCAAGGTTCACGAAGAGCCTGGTCAGGGCATTCAGGGGCTCGTGGATGGCCGTACCGTTGCCGTCGGCAGCCGCGCATTCATTCGCTCGGCCGGTGTACCGGCCGACGAGATCGCTTCCGCGGCGGTCATGCCCGGCCATGGCTCCGGTGAGGCGCATGTAGTCGTCGGTATCGACGGTCATGTCGCCGGTGTGATCGTGATGGCCGATGAGCTGCGACCAGATGCCGACCGGATCGTCGAGCGACTCCGCGCCGAAGGAATCCGCCATGTCGCGATGGCCTCCGGCGATCGCCGGTCGGTCGCAGAGCGGATCGGCCGCGAACTCGGCGTCGACCGCGTCTACGCCGACCAATCGCCCGAGGAGAAGCTTGAAGTTGTCCGGCGGCTCCGGGCCGACCCCGAGCTTAGCCCCGTGATCATGGTCGGCGACGGAGTCAACGATGCACCCGCGCTCGCGCTCGCGGACCTCGGCATCGCGATGGGCGCCGCCGGCGCCACAGTCTCATCAGAAACCGCGGACGCAGTCATCACCGTCGATCGGATCGACCGCGTCGCGGACGCCGTCCACACCGGCCGCCGCTCGCTGCAGATCGCACGCCAGAGCGTGCTCGCCGGCATGGGCCTCAGCCTGGCCGCGATGGGCGTCGCCGCCGCCGGCTACCTCCCACCGGTCGCCGGCGCCCTGTTCCAAGAAGTCATCGACCTCGCCGTCATCATCAACGCCCTCCGCGCACTACGAGGCTGAGAAACGATGCAGATGCAGGTTCCAACCGTGCGAATCCGCGCCACGCGCAGAAGGTTTACGCCGACTTCTCCCTCGGCGAGGTCGAGCGTTTGCCTGTCAGGCCGCTCGGCGTCAAGCGGGATGTCGTTGCGCCTCCTGTCGGCCAGCCACCACGAGCCCAGCCTTCCAGCCCGGAGCGCGGCCACCGTCTGGCAGCTGGATCGACTCCGGAGCCAGGCCGGTGCGAGCGATCAGCCACGAGGTCACCGAGATCCCCGGGCGGGGCGCTTGCTGGCGGCGCGCCAGCTGGCGACGGCCGCGCCCCGGAATCGTGCTGGTCCTGGCGGAAAGCATGCCCTGGATCGCTAGCATGATGTGACATCCATGCTGCGCCAGTGGCTCATCTCGTACCGACCTCAAGGAGAACCGGCATGGCGTCGTCCGTCGCGCGGGTCGCCGGGCTCGCAGCGGCCACCGGCCTGGCCGGCACCGCCGTCTTCCAGCTGCTGCTCGCCCTGGGAGTGCCGTGGGGGAGGGCCGCGTGGGGCGGCGGCCACGACCGTTTACCGGCGGCCCTCCGCGTGGCCAGCGCGCTGTCCGCCGGGGTATTGCTGATCGCTGCATTCGTGGTGCTCGGCCGGGCCGGCTACTGGAGGAGACCGTCCGCGCTCTTCCGATGGGGTACGTGGGCGCTCGTCGGGTTGCTCGCGTTCAGCGCGTTGGGCAACTTCGCTTCCACGAGCCGCTGGGAGAACCTCCTGCTCGGGCCGGTCGCGCTGACCGTGTCGCTGCTGTGCTTGATCGTCGCGCTCGACCTGGGGTAGCCCTAGAACCGCTCACCTCCACACCGGACCGCCGCGGCGCACTGAGCCGCTCGCGACTGCATGCGTGAACCGGGGCAGGCCCACGATGATGCGCTCGCTACTGGCGTGATCGAAAGCAGAAGTCCAGGCGACGTGCCTGCTTCATAGAGAGGAATCTCGACACTCTGCGAACCTCGCCGCGGCGAACCCTCCCTTTGGCGACCAAGCGGCAGTCCGCAGGCCGCCGGCGTTTGCAAGCGACGTCGGGAGGCTCCCAGACGGCGACGCGAACCTTCTGCTCAGCGCAGACGGATTGCAGGACCAGCACCGGTCGCGAGGAGTTGTGCTTGCTGGCGCGGCTCGTCGCAAGCGTCTTTGACGTCGGGCACCAGACGCGCCCTGACACGGGCAGCGTCCAGCCCGACCCATCGCATACTGTCAGACACGGTCGGTACCTCCTGTTCGAATAGCCGGCGCGCGCGGCTCATACCCCGCGCGTGCCTTTGACCTATGCCGTTCGACGCGGTCGAGTCGCCGGGGGGAATCTCACCGCCCGGCGCTCACAGATCCCGGCGTGAGCCTCTCGACTCACGGGGCTCTTGTCATCCGGCCGAGGGCTGCGCGCCCGCCTTCCAATGAGCGAAGAGGGTCGGGTCGCGTCTTGCGACGGTCGCCACGAATCTCCGCGCTCGGTGGGGATGGCCGCGCAGCCGCTTGAACTTCCGCATGGCCCATCGCGCGAGGTACTCGTTGATGCGTCTGATCTGAGAAGCGAGATCAACCGCGACTTGTAGAAGTAGCCGTTGCAAATGCATCTCGGACTGTTAGTCCGAAGGCTCAGCGACTCTCGGGCTCGCTACGAGCTCCTCGCGGGCAGTTACCCCGCGCCAGCAGTCTTCCAGCAGGCCGGTCGGGTGGACAGCGTCGCCGTCGCCGTCGCCCGAGGCTGCCGCGCTCTGCATGCCGAAGTCGCTCGGCATTGAACCGCGCCGTAATCTTCCAACAAGCTGGTCAGGCACGGTAAGAGAGTGGCGATGCCCGAGAATGTGCTTGCCTCCCGGAAAAGCGAACGCTGCCGCCTTCCCCTGGTCAAGGAGTTCGACCAAGTCTCATGTTCAAGCGACTGAAGCTCTTCCTCAACCCGAAGTTGTCAAGACTTCTTGACCGGGCCGAGGACCCCGCCGAAATCCTCGACTACAGCTATCAGAGGCAGGTCGAACAGCTGCATGGGATGCGCAGGGACGTGGCCGACCTGGTTACCGCCAAGAAGCGCGTCGCGCAGCAGCGCGATCGCCAGCAGGACCAGTTCCTAAAGCTTCAAACCGGTGCCCGCAAGGCGCTTGAGCTCGGCCGGGAGGACCTCGCCCGCCAGGCGCTTGAGCGCAAGCGGCTGGTCGGCCAGGAACTCGTCAGCCTCAACCAGCAGGTGTCAGAGTTAGAGCACCAGCAGGCTCAGATGGTCGAGCGTCAGCGCGAGGCCCGGGCCAGGGTCAAGCGATTTCGCTCTCGCAAGGAAGTCACCAAGGCGCAGTATGCGGCCGCGAAGGCGCAGGTCGCTATCTCGGAAGCCATCTCCGGTCTCACCTCGCAGCTGCGCGAAACAGGGCTGAGCATTGAGCGAACCATGGACAAGGTCGAGGGCATGAACGCGCGCGCTGGTGCGATGCAGGAGCTGGAGAGCGCGGGAACGCTTGCCGCTATCGGCTCGGGCGAGGATGACATCGACCGTCAGCTTCGCGAGCTGGGTTCAGGTGCGTCCATCGACGCCGAGATTTCACGGATGAGACTCGAACTCAACCGCGGTCTGTCCAGCAGTCCGCCGAACTGACCGCCGGCGCACAAGCGTCTTTGGTAGACGCCTGGTAGATCGGGGCCCCAAATCTATTGTGCGTTTGCCCCGGGGTAACTCTGTCAAAAACTCAAAAACTAATGACGGGCCGACTTCGGGGTCTAGCGGCGGATCAACGACATTGCTCGTGGCGGTCCTGGTAGTCGGCGCGGTCGCGACGGCCGCCGCGCTGGTTCTCATCCGCCGCCCGCAGGCGATGCCCCGCTGAAGCCGCAGGCAGGGGGATGGTCAACGCAGCAGCGCCACCGCCCTATCCCAGGGCGGTCCGGAGCAAGAGGATCGCCACCACCAGCGCGACCACGCCGGCGGTGATCGCCACCAGCGCGGCGAGCGCTGCCTGGCGACGAGATAGTCGCTGGCCGGATCCCCATCGGCGCGCGCGAGCGAAGTAAACGCGGCGACGGTCAGAGCGACCGCGAGAACCGCAAGAACACCCCCACGTCGGATCCATTCCCCTGAGCCAGACGAGCGCTTCGATCGCCGGCCTCGCGCGAGACGGCGATCCTCCCCCGGATCGATCATCACAGCCATGGGACGTCGCATCGGACCATGGCGAGCGGTGTGAACACTCACGCGCGACAAGATAGGGGCCCCGAGGCACTCCACGCGCTGGAGGTGCCGTCACCCGTTCGCGACGGCCGCTCGGGCGGTCAGACCCGGCTTCGCTCCCGGCTCGGAATCATGTGCCGGGTGGAAACGTGTAGGACGGGTGCGGCGGGACGTAGGGGCCGACCTCGACGACGATCTCCGAGTGCTCCGCCAGCGGCACGCCCGCTGGCGGACCGTGCCAGCGCCGCCCGTCAACGAACACGGCCACTCGCGTGCCGGCAGGGGCCGAGAAGGCGGCCACCCTCCGCCGCGACAGCGGTTCGCCCCAGCCGCGGAAGAGATCTGCTAGCGACAGCCGCAAGCCCGGACGCAGCAGCACCACCCCAGTGGGCTCGAGCGTCACCAGCTCGCCGTAGCAGCGCGCGCCGGATATCCGTCCGGCCGAGAACCTCCAGGGCGGCCGAGTACCGATCCCCGCCGCCAAGAGCACCACCCGATTGGCGGCAAAAACCTCAACATGCACGCCGGTCCGCGGCCCCAACCGCCGCTGACAGCCGCCGATCACCCGACCGATCGCCGGCGGATGAAACCGCGCGCCTTGACCGATGGGACGAGCCTCCAACGCAAGCGCGCGCGGAATCACGGCGGTCCGAGATGCGCTACTGCGCGAACCGCAGCCAGACACCACGACGACCGCGACCGAAGCTACGGCGATCAGCCGACCCAAGTCACTGACTCTCGCGCTCCCGTAGGCCTGTCGGCGAGCGACACGTTGGGCGCCACGATCAGGCGTCGAGCTCCAAGGCGCCGACATCCTCGAAGTCGTCCTCATCCCTGAAATCACCACCGTCTGACGGGTCGAGCTCCCGTTGCTCCGCCAAGCGGAACACGAACACAAGCAGCCCGGCGCCACACCCGAGGCAGACGACCGCCGCCGCTCGCGCCAGGAACCCTGGCACGGCCGCGAGCACGAAGCCGTGCAGGAGCGTCGGGACCAGCTGAGTCCCTTCCCAGATCGCGGCGGCGGAGATCACGAATACCGAGAAGTACCCGAGGCGCCGCAGCAGCACCCGGCGCAGCCCCCACGCCACAAACGCCAGGACCACCGCGAACGTGATCAGCTGGAAAACCGAGACGGTCGGTCGCCCGTGAAGCTCCCGACCAACGCCGGCTATGGCAATCGCGATCAGAGCCGCGACCGCCAGCATGCGGACGACGCGCGCGTCCAGCGCGGGGCGGTCCAGCCGCCACGCCGCCAGCGTGCACCCGAGCAGCACCAGGATCGGCCAGAACCATACGATCGACGGGTCCGGCGCATAGAACAGGCCGCCGAAGATCGAGCTCAGCTGTCCTTCGATCATCACCGGGATGCTCCACCTGCCGACGTACGTGGCCCCGGGCGACAGTGCGATGCTCGCCAGCCCTTGCAGCCTGCCGTCATGCCAACTGTATTCATGCCCGTTGCTTACCTGCTGCCATCTCGGCGGGATCGTCGGGCTCACCCTGGACGGAGGGGCTTCGACGGGAGTTTGATTGAGGTAGTACATGACCGAATTGACGTTCACATCCACCCCCGAGCGCGAGAACCGGAGATAGGGACCTCCCCGGTAGTCGAGAACCACCGCGGTCGCGCTGGGCTGAACGCTCAACCAAAGCCGCAGGTCGCCGTCGACAACCTTGGCGTCCAGCCCCGCCGGAACCCCACTCACCTTGGCGAGAAAGCTCGTCGCGATCGGGTCGACGGCTCCGTGCGCCTCAGCCACACCGGGGAAGGCTCCCACCGCGACCAACGCTCCAACCAGAGCCAGCCAGCGGCGGCGGCGGACCTTAGACTTTGCCTCTGCAGCAGTGGCGTTCGGTCCGTGCCCTTTGTCCGTCTGGCTCATCGCAGTTGGCTAACTCTACGCACCCCTCCAGCTCTCGCCCGTGGACCCGTTTGCCTTTGCGAGCTGCCGCGTCCATGGCGATCTTCGCCCTGGTGCTGGGGTGGTCCCCAGGGCCGGCGCGGGCGGACGGTGACCCCGCCAGCGACGTGCTTACATCCCAGACACTGTTCCTGGCCCAGGATGCAGGAGTGCCCGCCGCCCAGCAGGCCCAGCTGGGCGCGGAGCTAAGCGCGGCCCGGCGCAGCGGCTACCAGATCCGTGTCGCGATAATCGCCTCCTCCGCGGACCTAGGCTCGGTCACCGAGCTTTGGCGCCAACCCCAAACCTACGCCAAGTTCCTCGGACAGGAGCTCTCGCTGGTCTACCGAGGGCCGCTTCTGGTGGTCATGCCCAATGGGTTTGGCACGTATCGTCTCGGCCGAGCAGCAGCCGGCCAGCCCGTGCTTACCGACGTTCGAGTCCGCGGCCTGGGGGCGACTGCCCTCGCCGCGATCCAACGCCTCGCCTCGGCATCCGGCCATGCGTTGCCAGTCCCGAGCGCCACCGCGCCGCCAAAGCCCGGCGAGAACGACACGGTTTCGTGGATCGTGTTCGCAATCGGGGCCGCGCTCATCGCTGGAGCCTGGGCATTCAGCCTACGCGCCCGCCCGCCGCACCTGCCCCGCCGAAACGCCGCCTCCACGTGACCGCAGCGAGCGGCGTGCGCGATCCAGGTTCGGGGTGGACTCGCTGATCGAGATCCCCAACGCTCGCGGCGTAGACGCCGCGCCCGGACTGAGCAAAATCCCAGCCGCAAGGCCGGTGACTACGGCAGCCGTCCCAGCGGCGGTTTCGCGCGTGGATCCGACCGGCTCAGCGCGCTCGCATTCGCCCAGGAGCGAGCGCAGCGCTTCGCGTAACCACGGCGCTTTGCCGGCCCGTCCTCCCAGAGGGTTTCAACTCGGAGAAATCACACAGCCGCTTGGAAGCCCGCGGTTATCGCAGGTCGGTTCGGTACGCGACAGATCGATGACGGATCGCGGCGACTCGCACCGTCTGTCCGCTCTCGGTGAGCTGGTAGATGATCCGGTAGCCGCCGACGCGCAACGACCGGAGCCCCTTCAAGCGTCCTCGAAGCGGGTAGCCGGCCTCGGGCTCACGTTCGAGTAGCCCGAGAGCGTTCTCGATCGCATCGATGATTGGCCAGTCCAAGTCCAGCAGGTCGCGTCTAGCGCGACGCGCCAGGATGACCTCGG
>CABEAW010000520.1_pt1 | contig 11955 bp, 11 predicted proteins | sample 3422111 | NCBI WGS metagenome assembly CABEAW01 (sample SAMEA5534326, study PRJEB31848) | metagenome | biome: tundra; feature: field; material: soil | place: USA | collected 2013-05 | depth 0.15 m | reverse complement strand
CGACCGGGGCGAGGGCCTGCCCTCCGGCGAGGTTGCCCTGTTCGATCGCGGCGTCAGCACCAAAGCCGGCCACGAGGGGCTCGGCCTCGCGCTGGTAGGAGAGGCGGTGACGGCGGCGAGGGGCACGATTGAGGTCGAGCGGCAGGCCGAAGGCTCGACCTTCCGGGTGACGATCGATGCATGACTGGCGCGTGCTAATCGTCGAGGACGACCGTATGGTCGCGCGTCTGCACTGCCGCTTTATCTCTGAGGTGCCGGGATTCTCCGTGGCCAGCGTGGCAGCGAGTGCCGCGCAGGCGGCGGAGATGGTTCGAGTCCTGCGCCCGGATCTCCTGCTGCTTGACATCGGGCTCCCCGGCGAGAACGGGATCTCGCTGCTGCGCAGGTTGCGCGCAGCCGCCGACGAAGTGGAGGTGATCGCCGTCACGGCGGCGACGGCGACGGCCACCGTTCGCGCGGCGGTCCAGCTCGGCGCGGTCGACTATCTCGTCAAGCCGTTTGACCAGGACCGCCTGCGTAAGTCGTTGCGGCTGTTCGAGCGTCGCATGTTGATGCTGGAGCGCGCCCAGCTCGCTCAACGCGACGTCGACCGAATCTGCTCCGAGGGGCCCAACGTGTTGCCGTGGCTTCCGCGCGACGTGTCGGGCCCCCGGCTCGATGAGATCCGGGGGATCCTGTCGTGCGCCGGCAGGCCCGAGACAGCGGAGGCTGTGGCGACGCGGGCAGGCGTGGCTCGCGTCACCGCCCGGCGCTATCTCGAGTACCTCGTGACCGTCGGGCAGGCCACGATGGCGCCCGTCGTCGACGGTCCCGGCCGTCCCCGCAAAACCTACCAGCTCAGAAACCTAGTCTAGGAGCATGATGCCCGAATATCTCAAGCAAGCACCCACCCCATCGCGCGAGACGCGCGAGGAGGTCAAGCGCACGGTCGAGGAGATGCTTAAGCGAATCGAGGCCGAGGGTGAGGAGGCAATCCGCGACTACTCCCGGCGGCTTGACCGCTGGGACCCGCCGTCCTTCCGCGTGGGTGAAGGGGAGATCGCGGCGGCAGCCGGCGCGCTGACCGAAGAGCTGCGGGGGCACATCGCGTTCGCCCAGGACCAGGTCCGGACGTTCGCGACCAGGCAGCGGGAGACGCTCGGCCCGCTCGAGGTCGAGACGCTGCCTGGCGTCGTGCTGGGCCACCGCCTCGTGCCGGTCGGCGCGGTTGGGTCCTACGTGCCCGGCGGGCGCTACCCGATGCTTGCCTCGGCGTTCATGACCGTGCTCGTCCCCAAGGTGGCGGGCGTCGAGCGTGTCGTCGCGTGCGCGCCGCCGTGGCAGAGCCAAGGGATCCACCCCGCAATGCTGCATGCGATGGCCACTTCTGGCGCCGACGAGATCATCTGCCTGGGCGGGGTGCAAGCCCTCGCTGCGCTCGCGTTCGGACTTGACGACATGTCGCCCGTCGACATGATCGTCGGGGCCGGTAACGCGTACGTCGCCGAGGCCAAGCGTCAGCTGTTCGGACAGGTCGGCATCGACCTGCTGGCCGGTCCGACCGAGATCCTGGTCATCGCTGACCGCACCGCTGAGCCGGAGTTGGTCGCCGCCGATCTGCTCGGTCAGGCCGAGCACGGACCGACCTCGCCAGCGATACTGATTTCCACGTCGCGGGAAGTCGCGGCGAGTGTCATCGAGGCGGTCGAAAGGTTGCTGAAAACGTGGCCGACAGCGGAGGTGGCAGGCCAGGCGTGGCGCGACCTCGGCACCGTCGTCGTGGTCAGCAGCCGTGAGGAGGCGATTACGCTCGCCGACGAATACGCGCCCGAGCACCTGGAGGTACATGCCGACGATGACGAGCTGGATGCTTACCTCACCGGGCTGCACAACTACGGCTCGCTGTTCCTGGGTCGCGAGGCGACGGTCACCTATGGCGATAAGGCCGTCGGCACCAACCATGTACTGCCCACCGCACGGGCGGCGCGATACACCGGCGGATTGTGGGTCGGCAAGTTCCTCAAGACGGTGACCTACCAGCGCCTCACCGACGAGGGCACGCGGCGGATCGCTCCGGCAGCCGCGGCGATCGCCGAGGCTGAGATGTTCATGGGCCACGCGATCACGGCGCACATGCGACTGGAGCGAGCAGGAGTCGGAAATCCTGATGTCTGAAGATCGGCAAGTAGGTCGGACCAGCTCGATTTGAACAGGCCTGATGACCGAAAAGGAGAGTCCCAGGGCACCACGGCTAGATTCGGCTTTCCGGCCTAATCGAGGGACGCGCGACGCGACCACCTAGCGGTTCGTCGCCAGGGTGCAACTGCTTTGAAGCCTGCTCCGTTTACTTACCACCGTCCGGGCAGCACGCAAGAAGCGCTCAGCATGCTCTCAGCGGATCCCGAGGACACGAGCGTGCTGGCCGGAGGCCAGAGCCTGGTCCCGATGATGAATTTCCGCGTGGCGCTTCCGGGGAACCTGGTGGACATCAACTTCCTGGACGAGCTCGACTACGTCAGGCTCGATGATGGCTGGTTGGCGATCGGCGCGCGGGTGCGCCAATCGGCGGTTGAGCGGTCCGATCTTGTCGCGCGGGAAGCGCCGCTGATGACGGAAGCGCTCCGCTTCGTCGCCCATCCGCCGGTCCGTCACCGCGGCACGGTCGTAGGCAGCATCGCCCATGCGGATCCGGCTGCCGAGCTGCCGGCTGTCCTACGCGCGCTTGACGGCCAAGTCGTGCTCCGCGGAGAACTAAGCGAGCGTCGCGTGCCGGCTGGCGAATTCTTCGAAGGGCCGCTGACGACGACACTGGTCCCGGGAGAGATGATCACGGAGGTTCGCGTGCCGGCTCGGTCACCGGCCGGCGGGGCTGTGGTCGAGATCACCCGGCGCGTTGCCGATTTTGCCATCGCCGGCGCGGCGGTCTCGCTGTGGGAAGACGGCGCTCAGCCGGCGGCGATCGCCTTATTTGGGGTTGGTCCGATTCCGGTTCGTGCCGAAGCGGCAGAGCGACTGCTGAGCGATAGCTCCGGCGCGCCGGCTTCCGAGGTGGGAGCGGCAGCAATGAGCGAGCTGTCGCCGTCCGGGGACATCCACGGCTCCGCTGAGTACCGCCGGCGCGTGGCCGGGGTCTGCGTCGAGCGGGCGCTAGCGCGCGCCCGGGAAGGAGGGTCATGAACCGCGTCCCGATCGCCCTGACGGTCAACGGCGTGCGCCACGAAGCCGAGGTGGAGGCACGGATCCTGCTGGTCGACTTCCTGCGCGAGGAACTGGACCTCGTCGGCGTCCACATCGGCTGCGAGCATGGCGTGTGCGGCACCTGCACCGTGCTGATGAATGGGGAGTCGATCCGCTCGTGCATCATGTTCGCCGTCCAAGCCGACGGCGCGGAGCTCACCACAGTCGAGTCGCTGGCCGAGGGCGAGAAGCTGCACCCACTACAGGAGGCGTTCTGGGAGAAGCAAGGACTTCAATGCGGCTACTGCACGCCGGGCATGCTGCTGCGTTCGTTAGAGCTGCTGCGCGAGAACCCGCAGCCGTCGGCTGAGCAGGTGCGAGAGGCCATCTCCAGCAACCTTTGCCGTTGCACCGGCTATCAGTTCATCATCGAGTCGGTGCTCGAAGCGGCAGAGCAAATGCGGCCCTAGGGATGGCCACCACCGAACATCCACCAACCCGGGACTTGACCGGCAAGCGCAAATGGGTCGGCAAGTCGATCCGCCGTGTTGAGGATCCCAAGTTCCTGCGCGGCCGCGGCGGCTACATCGACGACATGCGCGTGCCCGGCATGCTGCACGCAGCGCTGGTCCGTAGCCCGCACGCACACGCCCGGATCCTCAGCATCGACGTTGAGGCGGCCCGGCAGCTGCGCGGCGTCGTGGCGGTCGTGACCGGCGCCGAAGCGGCCGAGCTGACCGACCCGATGCCGGACTTCGGCCCGGCCCCTGACAAGCACGTATGGCGCTGCCTGGCGGTGGATAAAGTGCGCTACGTCGGCGAGGGCGTCGCCGCGATCGTCGCTGAGAGCCGCTACGTGGCTGAGGACGCTGCCGACCTGGTTGAAGTGGAGTACGAGCAGCTTGCACCGGTGGTCGACCCCGAGGCCGCGCTCGCGCCCGACGCGGCGATCGTTCATGAGCCGCTGGGATCCAACCTTGCCTACGAGCGCACATTCACCTTCGGCGAGGTCGACCGCGACTTCGCCGAGGCGGACGTTGTCGTGTCTGACCGACTGCGCTGGCACCGATCGGGCGGACAGCCGCTTGAGACGGTCGGCGCGATCGCGACCTACGAGGTCGGAACCGGGATGATGACGATTCACACCAACTCGTTGAGCTTCACGAGTTACCTGTTCATGCTGGCCGGAACGCTAAAGATCCCGCCGAATCGGCTAGACATGCAACCGCATCCGGCCGGTGGCAGCTTCGGCACGAAGCTGTTCGCTACCAAGGTCGCGGCGACCGCGGGGATGCTCTCCAAGCACGTCGGGCGCCCGGTCAAGTACGTCGAGGACCGGATCGACAACATTTCTAACTGCGACCACCACGGCTCTGACCGGATTTACGACGCCCAGCTGGCTCTGATGCGCGACGGCACGATGAAGAGCCTGCGTGTCCAGACGATCGATGACTACGGCGCCTACATGCAGTTTGGCGTTGGCCACCACGGCAACGCCCTTGCCCAGGCCACGGGGCCATACCACATCGGCAGCATCGAGTACGGCGTCAAAGCGGTACTAACGAACAAGTGTCAGCAAGGCGCCTATCGTGGCTTCGGCTCGGAGGTGCACAACTGGATGTTGGAACGGATGGTCGATCTTGCGGCGCGCGAGCTTGACATGGACCCGGCTGAGATCCGCCGCGCCAACTTCATCCGCAAGGACGAGTTCCCGTACTTCATCCCGACCGGCAACGTGTACGACAGCGGCGACTACGAGGGCGTGCTGGACAAGGCGCTCGCGCTGGCCGATTACGAAGGCTGCCGCGACATGCAGCGGCGCGCACGCGAGCAGGGTCGCTACGTCGGAATCGGCCTGGTCACCTGCCAGGAGCGCAGCGTTTTCAGCGCGACCGAGTTCTGGTTCTGGTTCGACGAACCCGCGGCGCCCGTCACGTCGATGCCGGAGAGCATCACGCTGAGAGTCGGCGCCCTCGGCGATATCACCGCCACGCTGTACTCATGCGCCTTCTGGGGCAACAGTCCCGAAACTATGGTGGCGCAGCTGGTCGCCGAGGAGTTCGACGTCGAGCCCCACGACGTATCGGTGATCTACGCAGGCTCGCGCAACGGCCTCCCCGCCACCGGACCGGGTGGCAGCCGCACAACGGTGATGCTCGCTGGGGCAATCGAGGGTGCGACGCAACGGATCAAGGAAAAGGCATTCAAGGTTGCCGAGCACATGCTCGAGGCCTCCGTCGATGACTTGGAATGGCATGATGGCGGCGTCCAGGTGAAGGGCTCGCCCGGCACGCGCAAGTCGCTCGGCGACATCGCGCTGCAGACGCACCTCTTCAAGCACAGCCTGCCTGAGGAGATCGAGAGCGGTCTCGAAGCCAGCAAGGTCTACGACCATCCCTATACGACGATGCCGTCCGCCGACCGCAGCAACCTCGGCGTGTTCTACCCATTCGTCGGCCACGCATGCCACATCCCAGTGGTGGAGGTCGATATCGAGACGGGCCAGGTGCACTTCCTCAAGTACGTCGCCGTGCACGACTGCGGAACCCTGGTCAACCCTCGCTCGCTGGCGGGGCACATCACCGGTGGGGTAATGCAGGGAATCGGCACCGCGCTCTATGAACAGTTTGTCTACGACGAGACAGGCAACCTGGTGACCCAGAGCTACCTCGACTATCTGATACCCACCGCCATGGAGGCGCCGGAATTCGTCATCGGACACCAAGAGACGCCATCGCCGTGGACCCCGCACGGAATCAAAGGCGGCGGGGAAGGTGGCCGGATGATGGCGCCAGCCGCGGTCGCAGCAGCCATCGACGATGCGCTCGCACCGCTGGGCGTGCGTGCGCGAGTGCTCCCAGCGACGCCATCGCGCCTCTCGGAGTGGATCGAGGCGGCAAGGCGAGAGAGCGACGACTCAAAGCCGCGCGGTGAGGGCTAGTCCGTCTCGTAAGAAACTCGAGTAGGAAGAGAGAGCTGGAAGCAGGCAGCAGTCGTGTCACAGGAGCTGCCGGAGATCCGCGCACCACGTGGCCGCCAGCGCGGTCCCCTTGGCCTTGGCAGCAGCAGCGGCGATCACTAGCGAGGATCTGAACGTCTCCGCCGGCGTCGCCATGTACCGAGAGACGTTTTGATCAAGCCCGATTTGCGCAACCCGCTTGCCCGATCCACTCAAACGTACGCTGCGCTCAAAGCCAGCCCAAAGGAGAGGAACCGCAGATGCCGAGCAAAGTTGTAGACACCATCCTGCCGACCACGATGATCGGCTCCTATCCCAAGCCGCGCTGGTACACGGCCTACAACCTGGCCGGCGCCGACCTCCTAGAGTGGTGGAAGCTGGAGGCCAACTGGCACGCCTATTGGGACGCGACCACGGCCTGCATTAAGGACCAGGAGCTGGCCGGACTAGACATCGTCACCGACGGCCAGATGCATTTCGACGACTACGGTGGCGCGATCGGATCCTTTGTCTGGTACTGGTACGAGCGCCTCGGCGGCTTCACCAAGGCCAAGCTGCCCAACCCGCTGGCTCGTCAGATAGAGCAGACAAACGATCCGGACCTCAGCCAGGTCGCCTGGATGCACAACTGGGGCGGCACGGCCGTCACCGGTGAGGTCTCGCAGGGAATACCCGGCCGCCTCGCTGAAATGTACGACGTCGCTCGCCAGCTGACCGACCGGCCGTTGAAAACCTCCGTCGGCGCCGGGCCACCGAACCTCACCTTCCATGTCGACTACGACGCGCCCGGTTCTCGCTACAGCTCGGCTCGTCAGCTGGCCGAAGACCTCGTACCGATCTTCAACCGCGATCTCAAGGAGCTCGCAGCGCGCGGCGCCAAGTTCATCCAGATCGAAGACCTCGGCGCCTGGCGACTGGCCTACGAGGACGACAGCGACTGGGTGATTGACATCCTCAACGCCTGGATCGATGGTGTCGACGCCAAAATCGCCTGGCACTGCTGTCTCGGGACCGGCTACGGGAACACGTTCCGGTCCGTCGAGGATGCGCTCCCTCGCGTGCTGGAGCGCTGGCTGGCCGTCAACGTCGAGCAGTTCGCGCTGGACTTCACCCTTCGCGACATGGCCGATGTCAAGGCGCTCGAGATGATCCCGAAAGATCGGGAGGTGCAGGTCGGCGTGATCGATGTCCGCACGCTTTACATCGAGTCCGACGACGAAATCGTCGAGCGGATTCGCAAGGTGCTCGAGCACATCGATCCCGAGCAGGTCTACCTGTCGACCGACTGCGGCCTCAAGGCGCTCCCGCGCTTCTGCGCCTTTGAGAAACTCAAGGCGCTTTCGCGCGCCGCCGAGCGGGTCCGGCAGGAGATCGGCTCCCCCCGCCGCCAACCCCTCGCCACCGCCGGCTGAGATTTGTAACGGGTCGCCTCGGACGGGTGGTCTAGTCGGCAACTGGCTGTTCTTCTCTGGAGCGAGTCGCCGCACCTCTTCTGACGCTGGTGCTGTGTTGGCAAGCCAGCAATACTGCGTCCCGAATGGCTTCCCTGCTGCCGCCGTTTGTGGAGGCACTGCCGGATGGTGTCAGCCGGGCGAGTCTGCCGATACCGTTTCGTGTCGGGCGCGTGAATTGCTACCTGCTGGTCGACCCGCCGGTCACCGTCATCGACCCCGGCACCGTCCAGCCCAGCTCCCTCGACGAGCTGGCGACTGTGCTGAGCTCCAGGGGCCTCGGCTTCGGCGACGTAGAACAGATCGTCGTCACCCACGCCCACCCCGATCATTTCGGGGCCGCGGCCGTGATCGCCGCTCGCTCGGGCGGACGGATCGTGTGCGGTCTGCCCGAAGTCGCGGGCCTGCTCGGCCCGAGGGACTCCCAGACCAGGCGCAATCTCCTGGTTCGGCTCGGCGTGCCAGAAGCAACGGCGCGGTACCTGGTCGGAGTCGCAGACGCCACGCTCAAGCGCATAGTCACGTGGGCGCATCCGAGCATGGTCAGGGGCGTCGGGGACGGGGACCCACTGACCGCCGGGGGTCGCCGGCTCGTCTGTGTGGTCAGCTCCGGGCACGCGGAAGGTCATCTCTCTCTATGGGACCCCGCGGCCCGCGTCCTGTTCAGCGGCGACCATCTGCTGGCCCGCATCATCCCCGTCCCCAGCCTCGAAGGCGGCGATGGAGCAAGCCGCCGGCACAGCCTGGTCGAGTACCTGGCCGGACTGCCACGCTTCGTCGCCCTGGATCCGACCGTGATGCTCCCCGGTCACGGCCGTGCCTTCACCGAGATAGGCGCCCTGGCCGCCCGGCTGCGCTGCCACAGCCGTCAGCGGGCCGACGACATCGCGGCGATCCTGCTTGACGGCCCAGCGACACCCTTCGAGGTAGCCCGCCGGTTGCAATGGCAGCCAGAGGGGGCAAGGCTTGTCATGGGCCTCGCGCACGCGCAGGCGCACCTGGATCTTCTCGAAGAGGCCGGCCGCGTCACCTCGGACACGGCCGGCGCCGTGGCGCGTTACCAACTACGCGTATGACCGCCGTCTGAGCGTCACCGTGACATCGTGGGTCCTGCACCAAGCTCCAGCCTGCTCGGACCCGGGCTGCGGACCAGCGCGCTCGCGGGTTTCGCGCGAAGCTGCAGCCTGCGGGTTCGCCTACCACTGCCGCCGAGAGCGCCGGGGACAGTGGAGCCGCGCCCGGCGAGGGCGCGGCGCTATCGTGCGCCATGGTGAGTGAGGGCGAGGCTGAACACCAGGACGGCACAGCAGCCTGGCACCGTCGGTTGCATCACACCGGCCGTGATCGGCTGAGCGAGGAGACCGCTCAAACGCCGGGAATGCGGCGCTACGAAGCGATCTCGGGGACACGCAACGGGTCGCGCAAGATCTGGATGGGCGAAAGCCATGTCGCCCCCGGCATGGTCTCCGCCGATCATCACCACGGCGAGGCCGAGACGGGCATCTACGTCGTCAGCGGGCATCCAGTCTTCGTGTTCCTCGAGGGGGACGTCGAGCGGCGCGTCGAGACGGGTCCCGGCGACTACGTGTACGTACCGCCGTACGTGCCGCATCGCGAAGAGAATCCGTCCGCGGACGAGGAGGCGGTGGTAGTCCTCGCGCGCAGCACGCAGGAGGGCATCGTGGTGAACCTGACGAGCCTGCGGGCCGAGGTGCCGGAGTTGGACCGCCTGATCGTCGAGCTATCCGCCGAAGAACCGAGCTGACGCGGCCAGGGCCGCGGGGACGATTCGAGAAACCGAGGGAAGGTCAACCGACAGGACACCCGCCTCCGGGGGCGAGATCTCGATTGACGTGGACCTCTCCTCGGTCCAGCCGTGACGTTCTTCAGCTTCCGCCTCAAAGGTGAGCGCCTCGGCGTCGCAGCGCTGAAACACCCTGATGGGCGCCACGCAGAGCTGAAGTCCATGCACACCGCCCAAGTGGCGCAACGTCCGGGGATCGGTCGAGCCTCGACTCCGGTGTGTTTCCCAGCCCGGCACCGGAGCGGACGCTCGCCCAAGAGCAATACTCCGCGCATGATCGATTGGAATCCTCCTCCCCAGGAGCGGGATCCTCGACACTGAGGGGCGTGCATTCGTTCCTCGCCCAGCCCGGCCCGATCGCGTTCGCTCACCGAGGCGGGGCCGGTGAGGCGCCCGAGAACACGCTTGAGGCATTTGAGATCGCGGTCACGCTCGGGTACATATACATCGAGACTGATGCCCACGTCACCAGCGACGGCGTGCTGGTCGCCTTCCATGACGAGCGCCTCGACAGGGTCACAGACCGCCCGGGCGCAATCGCCGAACTCGGCATCGTCGAAGTGGAGGCGGCCGACGCTGGTTACATGTTCTCGCTTGACGGTGGGAGCAGCTTCCCGTTCCGTGGTCGCGGCATCCGCGTCCCGCGGCTCGAGGAAATTCTTGTGCGATGGCCCGCCGCCCGGGTCAACATCGACCCCAAGTCCGATGCGTGCGTCGGGCCGCTGGCCGCTCTGCTCGATCGCCTCGGCGCCTGGGAGCGCGTCTGCGTTGGATCGTTCTCGGACCGCCGCCTGCGCCGGATCCGCGCGCGCGGCCGCGGACGTGCTTGCACGTCGATGGGGCCTTACGCGGTTGCGCTCGCCCGCGTCGCCGCAACGTCCGGCGTGATGCCGCGCCTAGGCGCCGACTGCGTCCAAGTACCGATCCGACGAGGGCCGGTGCGGATCGTCACCGCGCGATTCGTCGAGGCCGCGCACCGGGCAGGCCTAGCCGTACACGTCTGGACGATCAACGACGAGGCTACGATCAGCGAGCTTCTTGACCTCGGCGTGGATGGCGTGATCAGCGACCGCATTCGGCTGCTGCGAGACGTCTTCACACGCCGCGGCCTCCCGCTCGGCGGATAGGAATTGCCCAGAGATGAACGCACGCGCCCGTCTGGTCGATGATGCGCTGCCCCCACGACGTTCAGGATTGCCCGGCAGCTTAGGCTTTCACGGCGACGGAGCAACGATCTTCATCAGCTGGTGCACGTCCTTAGGGATGGTCAACAACGGGTTGATGCTCGCTTGGAGCCCACGAGGAAAGGCTGCGCCTGCCCTGATTCCGGCGTTGCTGCTGGCGGCGCTCGCTGTCTCACGGCCCGATGGCGTACCAACGACTCTCTGTTCGCGAACCCTCCCGACCGGGCGGCCCACTCGGACCGTGGGAGCCTCGCTCTCGCCGAGGACCAAGCGCCTGGTTGGGTCGCGGTTAGCTGCGATCAGCGCTCGGCGCGCACGCGTACCTCGCCGGCGGTCACGTCGGGGGCCCCCTCGACGAGGTGCGCGGCCTTCTCCACGACCCAATGTTGCGTCTGCACGGTCGAGGCTTCGACCGCCTCCTCGGTTTCAGCGAGTGTGATCGACGTGACGGTGCCGTCACCCCCGTCAATGACGTAATAGCCGACGAATCCCTCTATGGTCTTCACGCGCTCGACGAACTCCTCCTGCACCCTCTTGACGAGGGCCTCTACGTCCATGACCCGGTACCTACTTACCGACGCGTGCATACACCAGCTCCTTTCGTTTGCATCCATGGCCGGCGCTGTTGCTCCAAGCAGAACTCTGACAGATGCCGTCGGACCCGCTGAGCGGACTGCTTCCGCCGACAGGGGCACTCTCGACGAGCCTGATCAGGGCACTCGACAGACCTGCAATTGAAGCCTCCGACAGCTCGCGCGGCCAAACCGGAGACGCTCGCATTCGCCCGGCAGCGTGCATTCCTCGGGACGAAGCAGAAGCGGCGACTGGGGGCGCTCGCCGTGCCGCGTTTCCTCCGATGCGGTCGTATCGAGCGCACTGCTGCTTGGCACCAATAAGAGCCATCTCGTCGCCTCGGTCGGCGCGGCCATACGCACTGGCGGCACGGCCGTCCCGAGGCCGCCGACAAGCTGACGGTGGCTGACGGCGTGCCGAGAGCGCGCACACCCGAGCGTCCGGCTCGAGCGTGCTCGGATACCAAGCAGGCCCCAGGACCGCGACGCCCCCAATCGGGGCAGATCAATCGACGGTGGCGGGCGGCACCGGCGGTGTGCCGACATCCGCACCAGCCCGCTGGTCTTCGTCGAGGCCCTCGTGATCGACCCGAGACTGGTCGCCACGCATGCGTTCGCGTTCGGACCGAATCAGAGCCGCGAGCGGCGCCGGCCGGCGAGCGAGCACCATCCAGGGCTGATCTGCCTGAGTCCCCATACCCAACCGTCATCGGCACCGCGACGCCCTCGCATGAGCTGCTGACCGAACCCATCTCGTCACTTGCGCTTTCGCCTCAGATCCGAGCGCTCGGCTGGCTCTCCATTTCGCCCACCAGCGAGCGCGACGGGG
>CABEAW010000517.1_pt1 | contig 11984 bp, 7 predicted proteins | sample 3422111 | NCBI WGS metagenome assembly CABEAW01 (sample SAMEA5534326, study PRJEB31848) | metagenome | biome: tundra; feature: field; material: soil | place: USA | collected 2013-05 | depth 0.15 m | reverse complement strand
GTCTCGGTGAGCTTGAAGATGCCGCCGAGGGTTGAGAGCTTGCCGCTGTCGGGATACGCGCACCCGTACGGCTCCCGCATCGTGGAGAGGATCAGCACCCGCGTGACCCCCGCCGACTCATTGATCAGCTGGTGAGCACCACCGGGGCCCTCGGGGAACAGGATCATGTCCCCGACCGCGAGGACGTCTCGCCCCTCCGGGTGGCGCAGCGTCGGCGTTCCGGCCAGCACCAGCAGGCATTCCTCGTTACCGATCTCGTAGTGGTAGGGGCCGTTGCGCTCACCGGGGTCCAACTCGTACACGGTCCCGCCGAGCAGGTCGCCGCCGAGCACCGGCCCGAGCTGCCGGTAGCGGGTCTGAAACCCGGGCGGATGCTCGGTGGCAGCCTCGACGTCGACCTCCATCGCGTTGACCACCGGTCGCGGCGTCGCGCTCATTCGCCATCCCAGTAGTCGACCGCGTCGCCGCGGCGAAAGTCAAGGCGGTCTGGACCGCCGCGAGGTGGCCGCACGCCGAGCTTGTCCGAGTCCGGATAGACCGAGATCGAGGCCGCCCCGGTCGCCGCCACCCCGGAGAACATCACCACCCGGCCAGGCCCGCGGACCGCGTGCGCTCCATCCGGGCCGCTCAGGAAACAGACCAGATCCCCAGGCCCCAGCTCACGCTCCCCGACCGGCTCGCGCAGCGTCGGCGAGCCGGCGACCACGTAAAGCCACTCCTCGACCCCGTGGTGGTAGTGGTAAGGAAACGTCCACTGGCCGGCGGGCAACTCATAGACGCTGGTGCCCAGCCACCGCAGGCCGGGCGCCCCGCGCCGCCCGTGCCAGGCATAGCCGGAGCGGTCCTGCCCCACTGGGAGTTCGCCGGTCAATATGTTGAAGCGCTCCACCGGCCCGCATTTTTCCACCAAACGCTTTCCCTTCGTCGCGATTCCGGCACTCTCGGTGAGCCTGCCCTCCGCGGCCGATTCTCAGAAACAGCGCCAAGGCGAGCGACGCTCGCCTTGCAGGGACACCACAACCCCAAGGCACGGCGATGACCCCTGGTAGTCGCTAGAGGGACGTCCGTAATGACGACACAATGTTCGTAGAGCGTTGGTCTTTGAGATCGGTTCAACGTCTCTTCGGACACCTTTGGCTAACACACAGCGTGTAAGAGTCTTGCCCCGACCGCAGTGCGGCGCTGGCGGACGCGGCCATCCGGCGGGGGCCTGGCTATTTCACGGTGAGGGTGGCGGAGCCGAAGGGCGGATAGTTGCGCCCTCTGAGCCCGCGGACGTAGACGCTGACCGTGTAGTGGCCGGGGCAGGCGGCCGCGATCGGCAGAAGCCCTTCGAACGTGCCGCCTCGTGGCCTGGGCGGGCCTGCCAGGGGGCCGTTGCGCGCGTATTTGGGAGGTTGCCCGCAGCCGGGGTGCGGTCCGCCGGTGACTTGCACACCGTATTTGGCGCCCTGGATCAGAACGTGGAAGAGCACGAGGAAGGTGCGGCGCGGCGTGCCCCGCCACGGGGCCGGGAGGACGACGATCCGGTTTGCCGTCGAAGGATCCCGCTCGGCTTGGCGGGTGAGCGGGGTTTCCGGAGCGGGTCGAGAGCGGCCCGGGCCGAACTGCGCACTGACGGCGTTGGGGTTGGTGAGGCGTCGGATGAGCTGACCGTTGGTGTCATACCAGTCAGCGGCGGGCGGTGGCGGACTGTAGGGCGCGGCGCTGACGGCGATGTTGTCGTGGACGTGCGCGGTGGGCGTCGCGGGCTCGTTGTAGTTCAGGGTGACGGGGTTGAACAGTCGCGGCCACGCCCAGCCGACCTTTGCGACTTCTGTGGGGACGAGCGAGAAGATCCTGTGCTGGGGGGCAGCGAAGGCGGTTGCGATCTCTTCGTTGAACGCGTAGAGCAGCTTCACCCCGGTTCCTTCGAAGAGACCTCCTTCCGGTCAAGCTCAAGATCCTCGTCCACCGACTCGCGGCGTCCGCTGAGCGTTGGTCTGTGCTCCGACGGGAGCGCGTGTCACAGCCCAACGTTCACTGCAACGACCCGACGCCGGCCGCCGCGCTGCCCTTCGGTACCACGAAGGGGGGCCGTGGCGCCTCGAGCGGACGATCGCAATCGTGGCGAAGCGATCGCGCCGGTGCCAGCGTCCCGCGTGATCGGTGTGTCGCCATTGCGATGGCGCGCCGTGAGGCGGCCGGACGATAAAAGCGATCGCGGGACGTCGGTAGCCGATCACTCGAAACGGGCGACGGGAGAAGTCGGCCGGCGGCGCCGGCGGCTGTCGCCTTCACGCGATAGGGACAGTGACGGCGATGCCGCCTGTCGCTTGCTGGGGAGCCTTACCGCGGCGAGCCAGCTAACATCCGTGATGCTTGCTGAGACGCGTCGGACAAGCAAGCGCCTGCGCAGGACACGTCGTCGCGGTTCGGCGATCGGACGCGTGAGCTGGCGGCTCGGTCAGCACCGACCGCTCGTGGTCCCGCTTCGACGACAACATCGGGCGGCGAGCTCCAACCGCCAGGATGCGGAGTAGCGGGCCATTGCCCGCGAGCCGGCGGAAGGCCCGGTACGGGCCGACGCGAACCCTGTCAGGCATCGAGGGTCTTGTACGCGGGGGAACGCTGGGCGGACACGGCGCAACGATCGACAGCTGGCACGACAGCTCTCTCCGGGTCAGCTCGGCGACGATCCGCGCGCTCAATTAGCGGCAAGGCTCGCGGCCCATGCTCTAACGTCGTCGGAGCGACCGGAATTCCCTCCCGATCGGGCGCTCTGCGGTGTTGCTCAGCTCTGGTCTGACTGTCGCTCTGGTGGGTCGTCGGTCTGGCTGGGAATGCCGAGCTGCCGGCGGATCTGCTGGAGCACTTCGTGTTCTACGGCGGTGCGTGCCTGCGCCTGCTGGCGGAGTTCGCGCTCTTGGTCGCGCAGTTGGGCGGCGCTCTCGAACCGTTGTTCTTCGATCGCCTGTTCTTTGGCTCGAGTCACCTCCTGCAGGCGCTGCGCGCGTTCCTTCTCGGCGGGCGATGCTTGAGCGCGGACGCCTTCGATCCTGCTCGTCAGCTCGTCGAGGTTTACTCCCAGCTCGCGCAGCATCTGGGCGGCCAGCGTGTCCGGCGCGTGGGCGAGCACGAGCAGCAGATCCCCGGTGTCGGGCGCTCGCTTGAGCTCGTCGCGGATCTCCGCCGCCAGGCGATCTAGGACCGCTCCCAGCCCGTCGAGCCAGGCCTGATCGATCAGCTGCCGGCCTGCGAGCACGTTGACCGCCATTGACCTCGCCTGCTCTCGTCCTTCCGGGCCTGAAAGCATCCGGATCAGCTCGTCGCGGATTATCTCCGCGTTGACGTCGAAATCGAGCAGAATCCGGGCGGCGACGCCGTCGTTCTCACGCACGAGGCCGAGCAGGATGTGCTCGGTGCCGATGTAGTTGTGGCGGAGGCTCAGCGCTTCGCGCAGCGCGAGCTCGAGCACTTTCTTGGCGCGCGGCGTGAACGGGATCTGTCCGGAGGTGACCTCCTCGCCCGAGCCGACGATCCGCACGACCTGCGCGCGGACGCGGTCAACCGTGATCTCGAGCGATTCGAGCACTCTCGCCGCGAGCCCCTCTTCTTCGCGCAGCAAGCCGAGCAGGATGTGCTCGGTGCCGATGTAGTTGTGCTTGAGCGCCCGCGCCTCCTCCTGGGCCAGGACGACCACCTGGCGGGCTCGCTCTGTAAATCGCTCGAACAGACCCCGAAGAATCCCACCAGCGCGTAACGCTTACAAGAGCGCGCAACGGGACGGCCGATGTCGCAAGCGTTCGGGCTAGCCTCGGTGGCGGTGCGGTGCGGTGCGGTGCGGTGCGGTGCGGTGCGGTGCGGTGCGGTGCGGTGCGGTGCGGTGCGGTGATCGCGTGTTCACGGCTTGAGCGCGAACGTTCTGCTGGTGGCGATTCGGTCGCCGACTGGTAGCAGCGACCAGCACCTCAACCGCCCGCTCGACGAGGACGGCGTACCGGTGACGAGCGATGATCGAGCGCTTTGCCGCCGCGCGGATCATGGACGAGCCATCCCACCCCATCGGCCACCCACCGTGCCCGCCGCCGTCTGCCGCGGCCGCGGCGCGCCCGAGGTCGATTGAGCCGTTGAGGTCTCGGTCAGCCGGCGGTCCCACCCAAAGCAAGGTCCGGGCGTCTCAGCGGGGATCGACCAGCGGGCGCTCTCGGCGTCCCGTCAAGGCGGTCGGCACGGCGGCGGGGACCGTCGCACCAACCAAGGCTCATCGCGACGAGGCGGTGCCGCCGAATCTGGCTGAATGCGGTTGTCTCACGCGCGGGCGGGAGCCTCGTCGAGACTGCCCAGTTTTCGTGGATGCAGCAGTGAGCTCGGCGCCTCAGGAGCAACTGAATCACGACAGGATCGGAAGCGATGCGCTCGCTGCTCTTTCTCGATCAAACCACTACTTCGGCGACGGGCCCGAGAGTGTTCCTATGAGCTCAAAGCTGTAGCGAGCCCGGACGTCAGGTCAGGCCGTCTTGGCCTCGTTCGGTAGAGCCGTGTCGGACAGTGCGAGGGGGGCCGATCGACACTGGCCGCAACCGGGCTCCGCGACAACGGACCAACTCGGCGACGGATTGGCTGGCAGGGGCTTATACGGGGGGCGGTCCTTCAGTGAGGCAGGGTCGCCCAGTCAGCCCGGTTCACGTCCCGGTATCGATCCAACGACTCAAACGACATATGGAGCACGCGGCTTGGAGCGGAAGCTTTCGCGCTCGTCCGGCGACCGGGCGAATCCAAGCCGGCGTCCGAACGCGCGGCTATCTGTCCTTCGCGGGAGGTTCGTCGGTGGCGTCGTCCGCGCTCGATGCGATCGCCCAGGTTCCCTGGCGCGTCGAGATGCGCTCAACCGCCGTGCGGCACCGGTCTTGCTGTTACGCCTTCGTCCAGCGCAGATCGTCGACGAGCACGGTGTCCCCAGCTCGGACCTGGACCCCGGGCGCGGTGCTGGAGAGATCGAGCGATGGGCGTAACGTCGGTGCCGCCTCGAGCGCTTCGAGCAGCGCGTGGCCCTCCACGCGAAGCAAGATGGATTCCACCTCCGTGGTCACGGTGGCGTTCCGCGGCGCATTGTCGAGCAGTCCGCGCTCGCCGAAGCTGTCGCCGGGACCCAGATGCACCCGGACCTTGCCGTCTCTGTGGACGGCCACGCGGCCTTCGGTCACGGCGTAGAACGCGTGTGCCGGCGCGCCCTGGACAACGACGTCGACACCGGGCGGCAGAGGACAGAATTGCGCGCCTGCCGCGAGCTGCTCGAGGACTATCTGCTGCACGCCAACCGTGACCGGGAGCGTCTCGAGCACCTTGACCCTCGAGGCGAGCTCGTCGACCCGTCGCGCGCTCAGCGCGTCGAGCCCACGCAGGCGGAACCGACAGAGAACGGTGATCAGCACGCTGGCTGTGCCGAGCGTGATCAGGCTGATGCGCAACGACGTAGAGGCGATCAGAACCGGCGCGAGCAACGCTCCCGCGACCATCGCTGCGGCCGAGGCTGCATCGAAGATCCCGATCACCTGCCCCAGCACATCACGCGGAACGACGCGTGCAAGCGCGGTCTCGCCGACAACCTCGCATGAAACCACGCCCGCGGTTCCGATCACGGATACGGCGAGCGCGATCGCGAGCACCTCGACGCTCGCGTAGGCCAGCTGCGTGGCGCACGCTAGTAACCCACCGCCGACGACGATCAGCGTCACGCGTCTGCTCGTAGAGAGAGCCCCGTTGACAACCGCGCTCAGCAGTCCACCAACGCCGGCGGCGGATAACAGGACGCCGTAGCCACCGCGTCCGAGGCCAAGCGACTCGGTCGCGTACACCACGAGCTGCACGGTCTGGGCGCCATAGGTGAACTCGACCATCGCGACGACGATGATCAGCCATGCTGCACAGCGGGTGCGACGAACCGTTTGTAACCCGCTGGCCAGCTGCGCGGCGGCACTAGATCCCGCGCCTGCCGGAACCGCGTCGGGCCGCATCGTGGAGATCAGCACCGCCGATAGGGCGAACGTGGCTCCGTTGGTGGCGAACGCAATCCAGGCCGGTGCGACAGCGAGCAGGACCGCTCCGATCGCCGGGCCGATAACGACTCCCATATCCTGCACGGTGTGCAGCAGGGCGTTGGCCGGGCCGAGCCGGGACTCCCCGACCAAGCGCGGAAGCAGCGCCATCGCGGCTGGCCTCTCCGCGGTCCCCGCCGCCGAGGCCAAGGCGGTCAGAGCGATCACCAGCGCCACCGGGCCGTCCACCGCCACGATAGCGGCGAGCAGGATCATCAGCAGCAGGCGAAATGTCGCCGACCAGCAACACCGCGCGCCTGGGATGGCGGTCCGCGACGGCACCCCCGATTGGTCCGAGCACAACGTAGGGGACAAGCCGGCAGACGGTCGCGGCGCCAACCCAGCCGACGGATCGGGTCGCGCTGTACACGTATCCGAGCAGGGCAGCGTTATACAGCCAGTTTCCGAGTTGTGAGGCGGCACTCGCCCCGATCAGCGCACGCGCGTCCCGAATGGCGAGGACGCCTCGGTACGCCCCGATCACGGGACCTTCGGCCGACCAACCCGGTGACCCTGGGCGGACCGCCCGCACCGAGGGCGGCGGGCCGCGCTCGCCGCGCCACCTAGGCCGCCGATGGCTCTCCGTGCCGTGCTCGGGCAGGCCATGCAAGCGAGATCATACTTCCGACATCAAGCACGATTCCGGGGTGAGAAGTGAGCGCTCCCGCCGACTGCAGGCACCGCATAGACACATGAACCTCAAGGCGGTATGGCACGACCTCGAGTATCGCGCTTACAGCGATTCGGGCTCGATCATCCAGCGCGGCCTTGGCCACGTGCCCGCCGCCGACGACGTGCGCGCTTTCCGCGGCGAGCACTCGAACAGCTCGCCTAGGGGCGCGCTCGTGCCCGAGGTCGCCACTGGGTCACCGATCGTCACCGAAGGTGTCCTTGATGACGGCTACCACATGCTCCTGACCGGACGCGCGACGGTGACCGTCGCCGCCGAACGACGCAGGGTGCTGTTGCCGGGCAACGGTTTCGGTGAGACCGCGGTGTTGCACGGGGTTCCGCGAACCGCAACCGTGATCGCGGATCAGCCAAGCAGGCTGCTGACCGTCTCAGGAGACGCGTAGCGAGCCGTTGTGCAGGTGCGGGGCGGGCTTCTCGGGCAGCTGGCCGCCGCGAGGCCGACCGCGCCGGCTTCGCCGCCCTCAGAGACCTGACACCGGTTTGTGCGATTCCCTTACGGGACCGCGGCCGCGCCCAGCGCTTGAGCGCGATCGAGATAGGGGGTAGCGCGCAGCCGGGTGAAGATCTCAGTCGCTTCGCTCAGCAGGGGCGCGCCCGCTTCGTCTCGCCCCTGAGCGTGCAGCAGCTCGGCGTGTTCGAGCAGGACTTGTGAGAGCACAAACGGCGCGTCGATTGAGCGAAGCGCGCGGGTCGCTGCCTCGAGGTGTTCGTCTGCTGTCCTGGTGTCGTTTTGTCGTTCGGCGAGGAGGCCGGCGAACCTCAATGCGCCGGCGCAAAGCAGCGGTGTGCGCATCACCGGCGGCATGTCGGCAACGCACGCGATCAACCGCTTGACGGTGGCCTCGTCGCCGAGTGCTACGGCCGCGAGCCCGGCCTCGACATATGCTTCGCGACGGTCCTCGTTGAGAATCTCGGGTGGTCCGGTCGCGATCGGCAGCGCCACCTGAAGCGCGTCGGCGTCGCGGCCGAGCGCGCGCAAGGCGATCGCGCTGGCTACGGTCGGGCTGGCGGCGTACTCGAGGTTGCTGCTTCCTGCATGTTCGCGTGAGAGCGTCAGGATCTGCTCGAGCCCGTCGATGTCGCCGAGTGCTGCGTGGACACGGGCAAGCGCCGGCAGGTACCCGATCTGTGTGATCCCGCTGAGCGCAAGCAGCCCGCCGTCGGTCAGCTCAGGGAGCCCGTCCCAGTCGCCCATTGCGACCTTGGCGGTGGCGATGTTCAAGCTCAGCATCTGCTCCCATCGCCGGTTGCCACGTTCCTTGGCGAGCGTGAGGCCAGGCTCAGCGATGGCGACCGCTTCAGCGAACCGGTCCAGCTGCAACGACAAATCAGCGAGACCGTTGTAGAAGCGCAGCGCCTGGTCGGTGAGCTCGTGCTTGAGCGCGAGCTCTAGCGCGCGCTGATAAAGCGCGATCCCTTCCTCCAAGCGTCCCTGATGCCTCTGTCGGACCATCGCCAAGGTGCCGAACGCCTGGATGATCGTCCGCGACTCCTGCAGTGGTTCGGCGATCGTGAGCGCGGCGGTTGCCATCTCCTCCGCCTCGGCCGAATCACCGTGGTAGAAGAGCTTCTGCGACAGCGCCGCGAGCGCTGCCGCCTTCTCCGCACTCCCGTCGGCGAGGCCGGCGACCGCCCGCCGGCTAACCTCGATCGCCTCGTCGAGACGGTCATCTACGAGCAGCGCTTCGGCGAGCCCGGCGAGCGAGCGTGACGCCGCCTCGCGATCCCCGAGCGACTCGAACAGCTCGACTGCCCGCTCGAACCGCTCACAGGCAGCCACGAGGTCCGCGTTCATATGGGCCGCTTGCCCGGCTTTGTCAAGCAGCGTCGCACGAGTGCTGTCGCGCTCGGCCAATTCGGCGGCGTGTTCGAATGCGCGCTGCGCCTCAGGGCCGAGCGCGAGCGACAGCGCCCGCTCACCAGCGTCCGCCAATGTCTCGCACGCGATCGCCCGGATCTGCGGCGCGTCCACCGCATCCGGCTCCGCATCGGCGGCGTCGAGGAAGTGCGCGGCCAGCACCTCGGCAAGCTCGGGAGCTTCATCGCCCCACGCTTCCTGGAGATGTCTTGCGACCGCGAGATGGCGGCTCTTGCGATCACGGCGCGACAACGTCCCATACGCGGTGGTCCGCAACAGCCCTTGCAGGAAGTGGAACTGTCCGCGCTCCGCTGACAGCCGGTCGTCGTTGAACGCAACGATCTGCTTGGTGACCAGCTCCTGGAGGATGCCGCGGACCTCCTCCTCGCTGCGGTTGCCGAGCGCCGCGACCCCGGCCGGCGTGAACGAGGTGCCGTACACCGCCGCGTCCTGCAACACCGAACGCTCCACCGCCGTCAAACCATCAAGTCGTGCGGCAGCGAGCGAATGCAACGTCTCGGGCACCTCCAACTCGCCGACCTCGCCGGTCACGACATAACGGCTGCCCTCCTGCGCGAGCAGCCCCCGATCGAGCAGCATCCGCACCGTCTCAACCGCATACAACGGCGTTCCCTCAGCCCGGGCGAGGACCTTGCTCACGAGCTCGTCCGGCAAGCCCGGCACCAATCCCACCAGCAACTCACCCATCGCGCCGTCACCGAGCGGTTCGAGTGTGATCGAGGCTGTCCAACCGGGGCGCGCGTTGAGCAGCTCAGGCCGTCCGAGCGCGAGGATGAAGAACGGGAACTCCGCCGACCACTCCAGCAGATAGTCGATGAAGTCCAGTAGACCGCTGTCGGCCCATTGCAGATCCTCGAACGCCAACACCACCGGCTGTTCCTCCGCGAGCCGCTCAAAGAACAAACGCCACCCAGAGAACAGATCGCCGCGATCAACGGCCGTCCGCTGCTCCAACCCCAGCAGATGAGCCAACCGCGGCTCGACCAGCCGCCGCTCGCGCTCATCACCCACATGCTCCTCGACAGCGTCCCGAAGCTTCTGCCGGGCCGTCGCAGAAGCCTCCTCCTCAACGATGCCGGCGCGCGCCCGGATCATCTCGGCCAGCGCCCAGTACGCGACACCTTCGCCGTAGGAGAGGCAGCGTCCGCTGTGCCAGCTGACGCTCCGCTCGATCCCGTCGATGTACTTTTCGAACTCCCACAACAACCTCGACTTCCCGCTGCCGGCCTCGCCGACTACCGTGATGATCCGAGCGCGGCCCTCCCGCTCGCTCGCCTCAAACGACTCGATGATCAGCGCTCTCTCACGATCGCGCCCCACCAGCGGCGCTTCGAGTCCCGCGCTGCGCTTCGCGCCGCCCGTACCCGCCACCACCCTGAGCGCCGTCCACGCATGCACCGGCGCCTCACGCCCCTTCAGTTGATGCGTGCCGGCATCGTCATACGCGATCGCCGCCTCCGATGCGCGCCGGGTCACATCATCCACCAGCACCGTTCCGGGAGCCGCGATCGACTGCAACCTCGAGGCCGTGTTGACGCTGTCGCCGATCACCATCCCCTCACCCTCTGCGCCAATCTCGACCGCGGCGCTTCCCGTCAGAACACCCGCTCGAACGCGGAGCTCCGGCATTCCCGCCTCAGCACCCAAAGCGGTGACCATCGCCGTCAACCCCAGCGCCGCCCGCACGGCCCGCTCGGGATCATCCTCGCGGGCGACCGGCGTGCCCCACACCGCCATCACGGCGTCCCCGATGAACTTCTCCACCGTCCCGCCATACCGAGCGATCAGCGTGCGGCATCGATCGAAGTACACGCTGAGGAGCTCCCGCACCGCCTCGGGGTCTCGGTGCTCGGACAGCGAGGTGAACCCGACGAGATCCACGAACAGGACCGACACCAACCGCCGCTCCGACACCGATGCTGTCGTGCGTCCCGCTGACCGTGACGCCGCCGCCGGAGCAGCCGCCAACGACGCCCCACACTCATCGCAGAACTTCTGGCCAGCGTCATGCCCTGCACCGCACGACGGGCATCGCAACGCCAGCGCCGACCCGCACTCCTTGCAGAACCGCGCGCTCTCCCTATTCTCCGCTTGACAGACGGGACAGACCACCAATGCTCCTCGCGCCCAAACGAAACGACAGCCTATCCCCAGGCAACTCGCACTGCCAGGACCTCCCGCAGGCAACACGCACCACCGAGGACCGATAGGGGCGGCCGTGGGCAACGCAAACGCTTCGTGGGTCAGACAAGCGTCGATTCTGGCGTGCCCGGCAGACTGGCGAGCCTCGCGGCAGCGGAGGCCCCAGTCCACATCAATGCAAGTCTCAGGCGCGCGGCCGGCGCGCACCTCCTCCTCGCCAATCTCGGGCACGGCGGCGGCCGGCTCGAAGTCGACGTCGTTTCCCGAATTGACCTCGGCGACGCGTTCGGTGATAGCTGCCATCTCGGAAAATTGCGAGCGCCTGAGCGGCGGTGGGCGCCGGTTCTGCTTCGTCGCCTTTCCGGCACTCTCGACGAGGCGGCTGCTCTCGGCCGAAGGCAGCCATGTGACGAAGGCGGCGTCTCACACGGGATCCACAACCGAACGGGGCGCCAGCCGGGTGTGCGAACACCCATTCTGAGCGCCGCGAGGTCGCCGGCGTCGCATTAGACCCGTTCGGAAGCTTTTCGCACTCACCAGGGCTATACGGACGCGATCGCCCGGGCTGTCGCACCCGGTAGCCCACCGTCGCTGAGCGCCCTCAACGCAACCGTCTTGTGAATACCGACGTAGCCGCAAAGGGAGGACTCCGATACGACGACTTCGGTGACCTCGATCCCGCCACGTCCGAGTCTCTGAACGCCCGGATCGGCATGGCCGATCGACGGCCGTAGCGACGGCGGACCGTTGCGTGGAAGAGGCGGTCGCTGCGAGCCTCCCGGACCTACCTCACGTGCTGGATCGACCACGTGGGCAAAAAAGGGGGTCTCGCACGCCCGCGTTCCTCCCGCCCCGGTGACTGGGCGGGAGGACGGCGCGGAAACGGCCGGACACCTATGCAGGCTCGGCCTCGTGTTCATCTCCGAGCGCGAGTGCGTCGAGGTCCGAGGTCGCGTGGTGGCCTTCGAGATCGACGGTACTTTCGACGCGCTCCTCGACGACAAATGCTTCGCGGTTGAGCGCGACGAGCGCCGGGGAGAGCATCGGCCGCATGAGCTCCCACACCGCGGAACGCAACGCACCCTCTCCGCCGGGCAGCGCATCGCGGAGCTTGCGCTCCATCCGCTCCGAGCCCAGCGCCTTGGTACGCGTCACGGCGAGCGGATTGAGCACGAACGCGGCTGCCCACCGGG
>CABEAW010000458.1_pt1 | contig 13276 bp, 10 predicted proteins | sample 3422111 | NCBI WGS metagenome assembly CABEAW01 (sample SAMEA5534326, study PRJEB31848) | metagenome | biome: tundra; feature: field; material: soil | place: USA | collected 2013-05 | depth 0.15 m | reverse complement strand
ACCATCACCGCCTGAGCCTCGACGGCGGCGTACCGGCCGCGCCCGACCTCTCGGCAGGCAGCGACGTGGTCGGGTGCCTCGCTGGCGCCGATGAACTCCCAGCGGCGGAGCGGCCGCCCGGGAAGGCCAGCTTCGGCGATCTCTTTCAGGACGATCCACATGGTTCGAGCTTGATGCGAAACCTGGCCGTGGTCGACGGCCCGCCGATGCCCGGCACGATCGCTTTCGCGCTGGCGCCCGGCGTGAACCGCGCGATTGGCTTCGGCGACGAGGGAGTCGCTGGCATCGTCCGTCGCCGGACGTGCGCGGGAACGCCGCGAGCGTCGAGTGCCTCGGAGCCGCGCAACTGCTTCGAGGCGAGAGCAGGCACGCCGCCGCGGGACGGGCGCGTGGCCGAGGTTGTCTGCCAGCAGCAGCGCACCGCGGTGCCCGCGACGTTGAGACCGTGACTGCTTCGCGCCGGCGTCGCTCGCGTTTGCGTTGTCTCTCTCCTGTGGGGACGCTCGGCGATTGCAGCTACACGCGTTCTGGCTAACGTTGGCCTTGATCAGATCGGCGCGACCAGCGGCGCTGACCACGTCGGCGTGCGTGCGCGCTGTCTGCGCGTTGCGCGGCTCTCGGGCTCGGCGCGGATACGCCGGTGCTGGTGGGAGAGGAGGTCTGGTGCTGACGCTGCCGGGTTGAACCACAATCTGTCAGTGAGCGCGCTCTTGCCGCTGCTGGCGCGCTTTGTGGCCGGGTCCGAGGCACCGCACGATGCCCGAGCGTGACATCCGCTGCCGACTGGCAGGGAGCCGTCGCCCGTGTTAGCGGCAGATCTTCTTAGACTGCCTGGGCGTGTCTGCCTAGGAGGTCGACGAGTATCTGCGAGGAGTCGAGGAGCCGAAGCGCAGCACGCTTCAGGCATTGCGAGAGACCATTCTCGAGATCGTCCCAGACGCCGAACAGGTGATCTCGTACCGCGTTCCCGCCTTCCGCGTAGGCGGTAAGACGGTCGCGGGCTTTGCCGCGTTTAGGGATCACCTGAGTTACCTGCCGTTCAGCGGCTCGGTCCTCGCACAGCTTCCCGGCGAGCTCAAGGGCTACACGATGACGAAGAGCGCCCTCCACTTCCCCGTCGACCGTCCGCTCCCGAAGACGCTCGTAAAGAAGCTGATCGCGGTGCGCCTTCGGGAGCTTTGACAGAGCTCGCGCTAGCCGGCGCCGCCGCGCCCGACGGCGTCGACCGCCTCGCGGCCCCGCCTTTCCGGTTCGCCCTTCCGCGCGGATCATGCTTGGTCAGATCGTCGTGTGAGAGGCTGGCGTTCGGGGTGGCGATTATGCTGGTTAGATCTGCACGATGGTCCGGCTGGCATTCTGCATCGGCGGCGGCACGGCCGTCCGTGACGGGGTTCGTCTGAGCTGGCAGTTCGGCGTGTGGCTGCCCGTTTACGCGAGACGTGGCCATCGTGAGCCGGGATAGCTTGGCGCCATCTCACCAGGCGAGTGGGAGCCCGGCGCTGTCGGTTCACGGTTTGGGCAAGCGGTTCGGTGATCGGGTCGCGTTCGAAGACGTGTCGTTTGAGATCGCCTACGGCGAGGTGTTCGGATTCCTCGGGCCGAACGGCGCTGGGAAGACGACCACGGTGCGAACGCTCGGGACACTGATCGCACCCACGTCCGGGTCGGCAACGGTTGCCGGTATCCCGCTCTTGCCTGAGAACGGAGTCGAGATCCGCCGCCGGATCTCGATCATGCCCGAGACACCTGGCCTCTATCAGCGGCTGAGCGTGACCGAGAACCTCGAATGCTTCGCTGACCTCTACGAAGTGCCCGACCAGAACGCGCGTATCGAGCGTGCGCTGCAGGCGGTCAACCTGACCGACCGGGCGGGCGATCCCTGCAGAACCCTGTCCAAGGGTCTGCGCCAGCGGGTTGCGCTCGCGCGGGCGTTGCTGAGTGACCCCGAGGTGCTGTTTCTCGACGAGCCGACCGCCGGGCTGGATCCTGTCGCCAGCCGAGAGGTCCATGAGCTGATCGACGAGCTGCGCCAGCGCGGCGTCACGGTCTTCCTGACGACGCACCGACTCGAGGAGGCCGAGCGGCTCTGTGACCGCGTCGCGATCCTCAACCGGACGTTGCGTTCGATCGGCCGTCCCGATGAGCTGCGCGACCGGCTGTTCGCCAAGGCACTCACGGTCAGGACGATCGCTCCACTCGCCGATCCGGGGCGTGTGTTCGGCGGGCTGCCGGCCGTCGAGGGCTGGCGCCAGGACGGTGGCGGGGCGTACGTCGTTGCCGTATCGGACGCCGAGGTCGCAGCTCCGGCGATCACCCGGGCGCTGGTGGCGGCCGGTGGCGACGTGCTCTCCGTCGGCGAGTCCCACCATTCGCTCGAGGACGTCTACCTGGAACTGATCGACGAGGACCACGAAGCGACCCGCGCATGAGAAGGCTCAGCCGCAGGCGCATCCGGGCGATCATCCGCAACGAGCTGCGGGCCTACCGGCGCAACGGCTCGATCGTCGCGGCGATGGCGATCTTCCCGGTGATCTTCCTCGTCCAGCCGCTGGTCTCAGTGTTCGCGGTCTCCTCGACGTCGGCGGCGCAGCTCAGCCACCACCACGAGCTGCTGTACATGCTCGGGATCCCAGCGCTGGTACCAGCCACGCTCGCCGCGTACGCGGTCGTCGCCGAGCGCCAACAAGGCACCCTCGAGCCCGTGCTCAGCACACCGATCCGGCGCGAAGAGCTGCTGCTCGGAAAGGCGCTCGCGGTGCTCCTCCCCGCGCTCGCGATCGCCTACGCCGTCTACGGACTCTTCCTCGCCCTCGTCGCGCTCTTCGCCCATCCAGGCGTCGCCACAGCACTGATCCGAGGCCCCGACATCCTCGCCCAGGTGATCTTCACGCCGCTGATCGCCGCGTGGTCGATCTGGCTCGGCCTCGCGATCTCCACCAGGGCAAGCGACATGCGCGTCGCCCAACAACTCAGCGCGCTCGCAAGCCTCCCCACCATCGCGATCACGACACTGATCGCGATCGACGTAATCCACGCGACACAAGCCCTCGCATTCGCTCTCGCGGCCGCGCTGCTGCTCGCCAACCGGCTCGGATGGCGACTCCTATCCACGCTGTTTGACCGCGAGCGGCTCATCGCGAACACGAAATGATCTGAGCGACGACTCGGCGCCTGCGCCAGCGAACTCGCAGCGAAGCGGCCACCAGGCTGCCGTGATCCCGTCAGACGCACTCCAGCAGCACGCGCTCGCCGCCGCCGTGCTGCTGCATTCAAGCGCCAACGGTCGGCGAACGCACGACTGCTTCGCTCGCGGCGCCGGTGTTCAGCTCGCGAGTGCATCGGCGACGACGCGGTGACGCCGATGGTCCCGCCCGATCGGCGTCCCGGCGGATGATCGCTTTTGACCGCGCCAGGCGCCCGGTGGTTGGCCAGGCCGGCGACTGCTTCGCCACGTTTGCGATCGCGTGCTCGCCGTCGATCCGGTCGCCGCTCGCCGTGCGAAGCGGTCGTCACGCCGGGCATCCTGAGTGCCGCGTTGCCGTGGCGAAGCAGCCGTCCTCGATCGCGTCGCCGACGTGCGCGCAACCGTTCCCAAGCGGGCGTGTCGTTGGCGCCGTGCATACGCTCGGAATGCCGGAGGCGAGCAGCAGCGCGGTGGAGGCTGGAGGCGCTGATCGGGCGCGGTGGCGTGGATTGCAGTGCTGGATGGGTATGGCCCGCCGACGCGCGGCTGGGCCGACCGTCTCAGCTCAGGCGCCGGGCGTGCTTGCGGGCGGTCGCTTGCCGGCGGCAAACATGCGGAAGGTGCTGGTGAGGCCGAGCGCGATCAGCACGATCGAGATGATGCGGAGCCTCTTCTCGCCCGTAGGCGTGAGCTGCTTGGGCGGTGGATAGCCGATCCGGGCGATTGTGGCCGACGTCCATCCGATCCACCACCCGCTACACACGAGCCGAAGCGTGTTCCAGGTCTGAGAATCCAATCGTCGCCGCGCGAGGAGGATGATCACGCCCCACACGCCGGCGCAGCCGATGCTGTATGCCGTGTAGGTGTTGCGCTGTGTCCTCATCGGTGATCGCGACATCTGAGAGGCCGATCCTCGCACGCTGATCGCGTCGCACGTCGCTCTCTGCGCTCGATTCTGACAGCGCGAGCGCCCGGCTGCTGGTCCCGGACAGAGCGGTAGCGAACTGACCGCCGCCCGTGCTGCGTAGCCGTCGAGCCCCGCTTCGGCGACGAGACACGCATCTCGCCCTGCCCGTCGACTTCCCCGCGCAATCCGGTTATCCGGGGCGCCGGATAACCGGATTGCGCGGAAAGCGCGCCTCCTCGGACGATCGGATTCGTCCCCGACCCGTCGGACGGCCCGCGATCGCATCGGCGACTCGGGAGGGGTCGGCGTTCCCGCGGCGCCTTCGGTCAGGCGCTGCGCTTCGCTCTACTGTGTGGCGCTGGCGTTCAGTTCGGCCGCTCGGTGCTCAGCGAGTTCTCCCGCCCATCGCGTGCCGTGGCTGGTGATCAGCGTGGCGGCAGCGTGAGGGGACAGCGGACCACGCTCGTCGGACCTGCGAAGCTGAGGTCATGAACGGCTCAACTATCGACGTGCCGACCCCGGATGGGGTCGCTGACTGCTACCTCACCAAGCCGGCTGGCGATGGGGCGCGTCCTGGCGTCCTGTTCATGATCGATGCGATCGGGCTGCGGGCGCGGATCGAGGAGATGGCCGATCGGATTGCCGCCCAGGGCTATGTCGTGCTCGCTCCGAACGTGTTTTACCGGGCTGGGCGCGCTCCGCTGTGGGAGACGCCGGACCTCCACGATCCTGACTCTCGCGGCCGGTTCTTTCAGTCACTCGGTCCGCTGATGGGCGCGCTCACACCCGCCGCCGTCGCCGCGGACGGCGGCGCTTACCTGGACAAGCTCGGGGAGCTCACCGACGGCCCTGTCGGGGTCACCGGCTACTGCTTCGGCGGCCGGCTCGGCTGGATGATCGCCGCCGCGCACCCTGATCGCGTCGCCGCGCTCGGCGGCTTTCACACCGGTCGGATGGTCACCGACGAGGAGGACAGCCCTCACCTGCTCGCGCCCCGTGTCCGCGGGGAGGTCTACTGGGGTCACGCTGACCAGGACCAGAGCATGACTGCGGAGAACATCGCGACGCTCGATGAGGCGATGGACGACGCCGGCGTGCGCCACACGACCGAGCTCTACGAGGGTGCGCAGCACGGCTACACGATGTCTGACATGGGCGCCTACAACGAAGCGGCCGCCGAGCGGCACTTCACGGCGCTATTCGCGCTCCTTCAACGAGCAATCCCGCGGTGAGAACATCGCGGGCGCAACGCGCGTCCGCGTCGGGTGATCGCTTTTGACAACCAGGCCCGCCTCGTGCGGACTCACGCCTTGGCGACGCGGGAGTCGTGTTGCTCCTATCGGTAGCTTCGCGCCGGTATATCCCGCGGTCGGTGGTCAACACGTGGTGACCGTTGGTGAGGCCGCGACGGATCGCGGCCTCACCCAGCGGCGGAGTCGTCTGCCGCCGCAACGAGGTCTCAGCTCCGGACTGCGAGTCGCGGGGTTGCGGGGATCATGGGTGCGGGACGTTCGTGGACGGTGTGGATGATTTCGGTGTTATCGATCCCGCGCAGGTAAGCCGACGTGATCCCGAGGTCGGCATGCCCGAGCTGGCGCTGGATGACCAGCAGCGAAATCCCTTCACGCGACATCTCGACCGCGTGCGCATGGCGCAGTTGGTGGGGCGCAAACCGACGACGAACCCCGGCTGATTGGGCAGCGGCGCGTAGCTGGCCGCGGATCCCGGCCGGTGCGCACGGCCGACCCCGTGTCGGTCCGCGCAGCACGCAGAACAAGCAACCGACCGGCAGCGCCCCGCGAAGCTCCAGCCACGGCTCGAGACGCTCCCAGCCCCACCGCTCCATCCCGACCTCGCGTCGCCTGCCACCCTTCCCGGCCCGGACCAGAACCGCGCCACGCTGGCGGTCAAGGTCGCTCTCGCGCAGCGCGAGCGCTTCGCTGATCCGCAATCCAGCGCGCCAAAGCACGACGATCACGGCGCGTAACCGGACACCCTCGGGACTGTCACCGGCAGCCCGCATCACGCCGTTGATTTCCTCCACGGTTGGCGGGTCCGCCGGATACCGGAGGCCCTTATTGCGAGGCGATCGGCCCTGGTGAAAGCTGGACAAGGTCGCGGGCGAACGGCGTCGCCCGGCGCAGTCCAGCAGCGGTACAGATTCCATGACGTCCTCCTCTGGACGACGATTGACAACCCGCGATCGTCGCGGGCTCAGACGCCCGGGCGAGCCCCTCCCGTCGGCTCGGTCCCCGATCCCGGCTCCCATCGGGGAAGCAATCGTCAGCGCGCCTCGCGAGCCGCTCGGCGCGTCCGCATGGTTCGTCGCCAAAGCGGTCGTGATGTATGACTCGGTCGGAAGGAAGAGCGATCGCCTGCGGACGTGCCCGCGCGGCGCGAGATCGCGCGTGCGATCGGCCAATGTGACCGCGTCCAAGCTGCCGTCGATCCTCGGCCGGGCAACGCTGACCTACCCGGCTCTACAGCGCCGCAGGCGGCGCGAAGCCTCTGGTGGGAGGGGTGCCGGGAGGTGTGGGATCAGCGCCAGCCGAGCGGCGGCGCGACGTGGGTGAGGATGTTCTCCATGATGTGAGCGTTGTATTCGACGCCGAGCTGGTTGGGCACGGTCAGCAGCAGCGTGTCCGCGGCCTGGATCGCCTCGTCGGTGCGGAGCTGCTCGACGAGCACGTCGGGTTCGGCCGCATACGAGCGGCCGAAGATCGCGCGCGTGTTCTCGTCGATCATGCCGATCTGGTCTTGAGAGTCACGACCGCCTCCGAAGTACGCGCGGTCGGCGTCGGTCGTGAGCGCGAAGATGCTGCGGCTGACCGATACCCGCGGCTGACGGTCATGCCCGGCCTCGTTCCACGCCTCGCGGTAGGCCTCGATCTGCTTGCGCTGCTGGACGTGCAGGGGTTCGCCGGTCTCGTCGTCTTTCAGCGTCGAGCTTTGCAAATTGAGCCCATGCCGGGCCGCCCAGACACTGGTTGCATTCGATCCCGACCCCCACCAGATCCGCTCTCGCAAACCAGCCGAGTGCGGTTCGATCCGCAACAAGCCCGGCGGATTGGCGAACATCGGCCGAGGGTTCGGCTCCGCGAATCCCTCGCCTTCCAGGACCTCCAGAGCAACCTCTGTGTGCTTGCGCGCCATGTCGGCATCGCTGTCGCCGTCGGCGGGCGCGTAGCCGAAGTATCGCCAACCCTCGATCACCTGCTCGGGCGAGCCCCGGCTGATCCCGAGCTGAAGCCGGCCCCCGGCGATCAGATCAGCTGACCCGGCGTCCTCGGCGAAGTACAGCGGGTTCTCGTAACGCATGTCGATCACGGCGGTACCGATCTCGATCCGCGAAGTCCTCGCGCCGACTGCCGCCAGCAGCGGGAACGGCGAGGCGAGCTGACGCGCGAAATGGTGAACCCGGAAGTACGCGCCGTCGGCGCCGAGTTGCTCCGCTGCGACCGCGAGCTCGATCGACTGCAGCAGCGCATCCGCGCCCGAGCGCGTCCGCGATTGCGGGCCAAGGCTCCAGTGGCCGAAGGAAAGGAATCCGATCTTCTTCACGCGTCGTCGAATCAGTCGCCCAACAAGAAAGCCAGCAGTCGCGACCACGCCAGGCTATCGACGCGGCGAAGCCCGCGATCCACGCGCACGGGAGCTCGCGACGATCCGCCACGAATGACCACTCCGGAACCGACGGACCCTCATCGGCACGAGTCCGGTGTCGCCGAAGGAATCGTCCTGGTGAAGGCTCATGAATCGGAGACGCACTCTTGGCAGGGCGTGAGGGTTTTCAAGCGATGCGGGGGTGGGCAGAATTGCCTCGTGGCGTCGTACAGCATCAACCAGGTCGGGATCGAGCACGCGACCGAGCTGATTGCCAAGCGCCAGTATGTGCTGCGCAGTGAGTGGGGGGACGTGCAGCCGCGCGCGGCGGCAGAAAATGCATATCTGGAGCGCCACGGGTGGGAGAAATACGCGCAGTGGTTTCTCGGCCTGACCGACGGCGCGGGCGAACAGACCAAAGCCAGATACGCGTTTGTGATCGGCGACTTCCGCCGCATCCACCGCTCCGGGATCATCGCCTGCCACTATCGCGCGGCGGAGTGGCGGCATAAGGCGATCGAGCTGGCAGCCCACGAACTGCTGCAGCGGCTCGACCAAACCGCCTCCAGGTAGCGCTCCACCCTGAGCGGCATGGCCGCCCGACCGCCGAGAGCACCCCAGCGCCCGTGCAGGCGGTGATCGCCACGTCGCCATTGCAGTCGCGCCGATTCGGCCACGGGCCGGGAAGGAACGTGCTCGTCAGAGACGCCGCGGTACGGGAGCGCCCTGATGGACCTCGACCCCGCCTTCCTTCCTCAGTGATTGCCCGCCGGGCGGCGACGGCCTCTGAGGTCGCGCGCCGTCGCGGACCAGCCGTGCGAGCGACCACAGCATCAAAAGAAATATGGCCCGATGGATCTCCGTTGAGGCGGTTGCGTCCTGCATGCGACCATTCCGGTGGTCATGGCCTATCCGTGGTTCGAAGCGCCTTGGGGACGCGTCGATTTCACGATTGACCAGCTCCGGCATCTGCTGGACCTCATCGAGGGCGAGCTCAGGCGAGGCGAAGCCGATGAGTCCGAGGAGACCGAGCGGCTCTCGCGCGCCGTGGAAGCGACGTTCGGTGAGGACGTCTCGACCGACGCCGACGTCGAGTTCACCGCTGAGCGGTTCGGTGAGGATCCGGATATGCCGGGTGTTCCGTTCTACGCGTTCGGCAGCCTGTTTCCCCGGGTCACCCGCTACGCCTTCGTGATGCTCGCGACGATGCTATTGGAGGGTGAGCTGCGCCTGTGCTGCTCGGCTCTGGCTGCGGACCGCGGGCTGAACAAGTTCCAAGAGCAAGGCCGGGTTGCCGTGCTCGAGCAGCTGCGCAGGTACCTGGAGCGCACCGTCGGGCTCAGCGCCAGCGGCGACCTGTGGCGACGATGCGGCGAGGTGGCGAAGGTTCGTAACTGCATCGCACATCACGGCGGCCGGCTGTCGAAGCCGTCCGAAACGTTGCGGCAGATCATCGACGCGGACGCTGACCTGAGCTTGGAGCAGCTCGCCGACCCACCGATGCTGGTGATCCACCCCGGGTACTGCGAAGAACCCTTGATCTCATCCAGCAGCTGTTCGCTGCGCTGGCTGTGGCCGATGGGCAGCCGGAGTGGGAGGACTCACCGTGATTCACCCCTCCAGCTGAGGGCGGCGAGGCGAGACCCGAAGAGTGAAACCACCGGACATGTCAGGAAGCGTCTCGCGCGGCCGAAACATCGGCCAAAAACTCGCACGATCGCTTCGTCTTTTCAAAGCCGCGAGCCGGACGACCGCTTCGGCGACAACGCGATCACCAGTGATCCGCCCGGAACGGCATTGCTGGCGACGGATTGGGACGCCTCCAATCCCGAGATCTCCCTATGCAAGGGCCGTGCCGTCGCGCCTGCCCGCTGGCTCGATCGGATTCAGGCCAGAGAGCGCAACCAAGCGGAAGTTCAACCAAGCCCAGCGGCTTCTTCGACCGCAATCCGGCTCTCGACGTGCCGGTGCCGACGGGGGCACGCTCACTGCTCCCACGCCCATTGGCCGACGCCCGAGGGCGGCGAGCGCCCCGGGGACTCGTCCTGAACGGCGGGTGAGCGGCAGGCGGCTCGGCGTATCGACCCACGGGCCCCGCGATGAGCGGTATCGTTGCCGCGGTTGACCGGGACCTCGAGGATCCAGGGATATATTCGCGTCGGCGGGGTCCTCGCGCTCATGCTGGCGATGCTTGTGGCGACGGGGTCCGCGCGCGCGGCCCGCTGGAGGATCGGCTCACCGGTGAGCGTGAGCGCCTCGGCCTCGATGGCCGCGACGCTGTCCGCGGTCTCGTGCCTGTCGGCGACGGAGTGCGTCGCGGTCGGGTCCTACCTCGACTCGAGCGGGAATCCGGACGCCGGGCCGCTGGTCGAGATCTCGAACGGCTCCGGCTGGACGGTGCAGAGCACGCCGAAGGTGTCCGGCGGCGGGCTGATGGGCGTCTCGTGCCCCGCGGCCTCGGAGTGCCTGGCCGTCGGGACGAGCGACAGCGCGGGATCGTCGGCCCCGCTGGCGGAGCTGTGGAACGGCACCAGCTGGTCGGTCTTGCGTGGAGCTGCCGGCCCCGGCAGCCAAGGCAGCTTGGACGGCGTGTCGTGCAGCTCGCCGACGTCGTGTATGGCCGTCGGCCGCGGTGTCATGCCGTCCGGCGCCACCTCCGGTTCGGCAGAGCTCTGGAACGGCTCCACCTGGACCGCTGAGCCTCTCCCCGGTTTCGTCTCCCGTGGCACGACGCTGCCGGTTGCGAGCCTGTCCGGCGTCTCGTGTGTCCCGAGCGGCTCCTGCGACGCGGTCGGGTACCACTCCACCGCCGGCGATCAGGGCAGCGAGGTCGTGACGGCGGAGTGGAACGGCAGCGCCTGGTCTGACCAGGACGAGCCGGCCTCCGCCCAGACCAACGCGCAGCTGTTCGCTCTGTCGTGCACAGCCGCGACGGCGTGTGAGGCGGTCGGGAGCGAGGCGGAGGGTTGGAACGGGACCGTGTGGTCGCCGCGGAATGTCTCCCTGCCGGCGGGCGGCAGCCTGCAAGGCGACTCTTGCACGTCGCCGACGGCCTGCGCTGCGGTCGGCGACGAGACCGGCAACAGCGGCAAGGCGAACCGGATCTTCGCCGACACGTTCAACGGCACCGCCTGGACGCAGGCGCCGATCGCGACACCGAGCTCGGCATCCCTCCCTCAGCTGACGGGCATCTCCTGCGCGGCCGCGATGAGCTGCACGGCGGTCGGCTCCGACACCAATGCCGCAGGAGTCAGCGTGCCGCTCGTCCTCACCGCGGGCGGCAGCGGGTGGACGCCGGCGACGACGCCGTCGCTGTCGGTGGCCGACCACTCCAGCAGCCTCAACGCCGTGTCGTGCGCCGCACCCGGGTCGTGCATGGCGGTCGGCACCGACGCGGGCGGCGTGTTGACGCTGCGCTCGCTCGCCGGTCGCTTCTCGCCGCAGACCGCGCCGAACCCGGACAATGGGAACGACGCGAGCAACACGATGCCGACGCCAGCGTCGGTCGCCTGCCCGACCTCGCGGACGTGCCTGATGGTCGGCAGCTACACGAATGCGGCGGGCAACGACAACGGCTTTGCCGAGCGCTGGAACGGCACGAGCTGGTCGCTGCAACCCACCCCCAAGACGGACAGCGACACCAGCACGAGCCTCTCCGCCATCACCTGTCCATCACCCGCGAAGTGCGTCGCCGCGGGCACTCAGACCATCGGCGTCGGCGAGCCGATGAGCGCCACGACGTCGACACTGACGGAGCAGTGGACCGGGTCGCGCTGGAAGTACCAGCGCGACCAACCGGATACTCCCGGGGACGGAAGCGGAGCCGAGGATGCGATCGACGCTCTCGGCGGGATCTCGTGCTCGTCGAGCAGCCACTGCACCGCCGTCGGGTTGGCATTCGAAGACAGCGGCTGCAACCGCTGTGGCACGCTGGCCGAGCGCTTCAACGGACACCGCTGGACGCTGCAGCGGCCCTCCCAGGCCGACGGTCTGCAGAGCGTGTCGTGCCCGGCAACGAAGCTGTGTGTTGCCGTCGGCGACGCAGCCGCCCAGGTCTGGAACGGACGGGCGTGGAAGCTCAGACGGATCCCCGCCGCGCGCGGCGGTGGGCTGACCGGGGTCTCGTGCCCCACCCGCAAGCTGTGCGTCGCCGTCGGGACCGCCAGGCACGGACGTGTCCTGGTCGAACGCTGGAACGGCTCGCGCTGGTCGCCGCAATCCGCTTCGGATCCCAGCAACGCCACCCATATCGCGGTCACCGGGGTCTCATGCCCGACCGCCGGCGCCTGCGTGCTCGTTGGATCGGACCGGACCGGCGGCCACACCGTGTCGCTGATCGAGACCTACGGCTGATCGCTCCGCGCCGCGCTCACGACCCCGGAGATGAGCCGGTCGGCGCCCGCGAACACGATCCCGCCCGCGCTCGTCCTCGTGTTGTGATCACCACGCCTCCCAGGCGTGGTGTCACAAGCCAATGCGCAGACCTGCTCGCAAAACGCTCATCCTCGTCGTCGCCGAAGTTCGTCTTCAACAACGCCCTGAGTTCTCCCGGTTTGGTGGACACGGGAGCGCTTGCGCTTACTTGTCCCTCGGGCTCGTGTCAAGCGTTTGGATTCTCCGAGGTCTGAAGTTCCGCCGCGTTGTCGGTGGCGCGTGGGCGCGTTGTGGGGTGTGTCCGGGGACGCCCAGGCTTACTTCGGTGCTCGACCCGGGTTGGCTACCGGTGGTCGGCGACATGATGTGTGATGGGGTGTTCGGGCAGATGGTGTTGCGGGCGCTGATTCTGTCTAGGCCGTTCCCTTGGGATGGGTCGGCAGCAGCATGCCGGGAGCTGGCCGCGGTTCATCTATTGATTTCGGGCTTGCCGCGCGACAGTTTGGGAGCGCTCAGCTGGCGATGGGCTCCAGGGCGTGGTCGCCGAGCTCTCTGAGGATGTGGTAGCTGCGTTTGAGCAGCTTGCGCGCGAGCGCGAGACACGCGCGGTTACCACCGATCCGCTGGGCTGCCTGCAGGTAGTACGCGCGGTCGAGGCTGGTCGGGAAGCGGGCGCGTTGCGCGGCTTCATACAGCGCCCAGCGCAACGTGGGCGGGCCTTGGCTTGAGAGGTGCCCACGCGCGCGGTGCTGATCAGATTGGTAGACCGTGATGTCCAGGCCTGAGTAGCGCACGACATCCCGGGAGTTGGCAAACCGGCGGGTGTCGCTGCGCTCGCCGAGGATCGTGACCGCGACCAGCCCCCCGACGCCGTAGATCTGATCGACCAGCGCCCGACACCCGGTCTGCTTGCGCGCATACGCGCGCAAATCCAGATCGAACGGGACCAGTTGCAGATCGAGCAGATGCGCGGGCGCAATCCACGACTCCGCCAGCCGGCCGATCAACAACAGCTCGCGCAGATGCCGGGCATCGGCCCAATCGGTCTTGGGGCGCTCCTTCTTGCCTTTGAGCCCGCTCGCCTCCGCCGGCTCAGCCAAATGCACATCGGCGCCGACCCGCTGGAGTTCCTCGACCACGAACCGCCAGCCCGTCGTCGCTTCCAACGCCACCTCGAGATCCTCGCCCTCAAACCGGGCCAGGAACTT
>CABEAW010000456.1_pt1 | contig 13333 bp, 15 predicted proteins | sample 3422111 | NCBI WGS metagenome assembly CABEAW01 (sample SAMEA5534326, study PRJEB31848) | metagenome | biome: tundra; feature: field; material: soil | place: USA | collected 2013-05 | depth 0.15 m | reverse complement strand
CGGCCGGCCACCGGCACCCTCAGACGGCCGGCCACCGGCGCCCTCGGCCCCCCCTGAGCTGTAACTGGCGAGCAGCGCGCGCGCCTCGGGGAGGTTGGGGGTGATCACCGTCGCGCGTGGGAGCAGCACGCTCACCAGCTCCCGGCGCGCCGCGGGCTCCAGCAGCACGGCCCCGGACTCGGCGACCATCACCGGATCGAGCACGACGGGGATCTCGGGCCCGAGCTCGTCCAGCGCCTGCGCCACCGCGCGGATCGCCACCACCGTCCCGAGCATCCCGATCTTCACGGCATCGACCCCGATGTCGCTCAGCACCGCCCGGACCTGCGCCAGGATCATCTCCGGCGGCACGCCGTGGACCGCGGTCACGCCGACGGTGTTCTGCGCCGTCAGCGCGGTGATCGCCGTCATCCCGTGGACCCCGCAGACCGCGAACGCCTTCAGGTCGGCCTGGATGCCGGCGCCGCCGCCGGAGTCAGAGCCGGCGATCGCCAGCGCCCGCGGGATCCGGGACTTGGCGTCGACCGCGGCGTCGCCGGGGATGAGGGTCTGCCCTCGCATCTTTGCGCGGATCAGCTTATTGGCTTAGTGAGGTATTTGTGTTGGGGAGCACTTGCTGGCGGTGCGCGTTGGCTCACGGCATGATCGTGAACCGACCGCCCGGTTCACGCCGGATGTAGCCGGCCAGCTCCAGCGACGCCAGCGCGGCCAGCGCGTGGTCTGATTCATAGCCCGCGCCGGCCAGGGTCGCGACGGTGTCCCTGCCGTCCCCGATCTCGCCGAGCAGCGCCAGCAGCTCGGACGGCAGGTCCGGTGCAACGGTCGTCGCGGTGATCGTCCGCTCACCGGCGCCGTAGAGCGTGTCGAGCACGTCCTGCGGGCCCCTGATCACCACGGCGCCATCCGCCAGCAGCCGGTTGGGACCGTCGGCCAGCGGCGAGGTGATCCGGCCGGGAACAGCCCCGACGGGTCGGCCGAGCTCACGGGCGGCCGCGGCGGTGACCAGCGAACCCGACTCGCCCCGAGCCTCGATCACCACCGTCATCGCGCTCAGACCGGCGATGATCCGGTTGCGGGCGAGGAATGTCCAGCGCCGCGGACGGCAGCCGGGAGCCAGCTCGGAGACGACGGCGCCCGTCGCGCAGATTCGCGCGTGCAGCCTGCGCCTCGACGCCGGGTAGGCCAGCTCGGCTCCGCCCGGCATGACCGCCACCGTCAGGGCCCCGGCGTCCAGCGCGCCGGCGTGGGCCGCGGAGTCGACCCCCATTGCCATCCCTGAGAGCACGGCGATCCCGGCGGCGCCGAGCGAGCGCCCCAGCGACCGGGCCACCTCCACCCCGTACGGCGACGCCCGGCGCGATCCGACCAGCGCGACCGGCTCGGCCGCCAATGCCGCCAGGAAGCGCTCCAGGCCGCCGCCGACGTAGAGCACGCTTGGTGGCGAGTCAAGCTGGGCGACCGAGCGCGGATAGGCGGCGTCGCAGCCGCAGATCGGCTGCAGTCCGGCGGCCGTGCACGCCGCCCGGGCCCGAGCGGGGTCGAAGCGCTCCAGCTCGAGCGCGATCCGTGATCGCTCCCGACCGCCGACCGCCGCGATCAGCTCATCGCAGCCCAGCCCGAGCAGCGCGACGATCCGCCCGCGCACGACGTCCAGATGGCCGGCGAGCGCGCCGAGCAGCCAGGATCGCGCCAGGCAGCGCTCGCAGGCGTGGGATCCGCTCACGCCGCCAGCGCGGACTCCGCGCTCCCTCGCTGGCGAAGCCCCAGCGCCGTCAGGACGTCGTCGCTGGTGACCGCGTCATGGCGCCGCAGATCGGCGATCGTCCGCGCCACGCGCAGCACGCGGTGCCGGCCCCGGGCGCTGAGCGTGCCGAGCGCGTATGCGCGCGCCAGTGCCTCCTCGGCGGGTGCCGGCAGGCGCACGTGGCGGCGGACCAGGCGCACGTCCATCTCCCCGTTGCAGCTGGCCGGGGCTCCGGCAAACCGCCGCTGCTGGCGCTCGCGCGCCTCGGCCACCACTGCGCGGACCTGAGCCGAGCTGGTCGTCGCGGGCGCTCTGAGCTCGTGCTCGCTGGGTGCCATGACGTCGACCAGCAGGTCCATGCGATCCAGCAGCGGGCCGCTCAGGCGGCGCCGGTGACGGCGCAGATCGGCCTCGCCACACCCACAGCGATCATCGACGCCCGCAAATCCGCACGGACACGGATTGGTGGCGGCGATCAGCATGAAGCGCGTGGGGAACTCGAGCGCGCGCTGTCCCCGGACGATCGTCACGCGCCCGTCCTCCAGCGGCTGGCGCAGCGCATCGAGGCTGGAGCGCTGGAACTCCGACAGCTCGTCGAGGAACAGCACTCCCTGGTGGGCGAGCGTCACTTCGCCCGGCCGCGGCACTGAGCCACCCCCCACCAGGCCCGCCGGGGAGATCGTGTGATGCGGGGCACGGAACGGGCGTGCGGAGATCAGGCCGTCGGCGTGGATCCCGGCGACGCTGTGGATTCGGGTCACCTCGATCGCCTCGGGCCGGGTCATCGCCGGCAGGATCGAGGGCAGCCGGCGCGCGAGCATCGTCTTGCCGGTGCCGGGCGCGCCCTCCAGCAGCAGGTTGTGGCCTCCGGCGGCCGCGATCTGCAGCGCCAGCAGCGGCGTGGCGTGGCCGCGGATATCGGCCAGATCGGGCTCGGGATGCCCCCGGGCGAAACGACGGGCCGCGACGGGCAGCGGTGGCGGCTCGGCCCCCATCACGACGTCCGCCGCCGCGCGCAGGCTGCTGACCCCGACGATCGTCAGCGTCTCCACCAGCGACGCCTCACGCGCGCGCTCGCGCGGCACGATCAAGCGCCTCAGGCCGGCGCTGCGTGCCCCCTCGGCCACGGCCAACGCGCCCGGTGAGTCGCGCAGCTCGCCACCGAGCGAGAGCTCCCCGAACACCGCGTAGACGCCCAGCGCCTGGTGGCAGACCTGCCCGCTGGCGGCGAGCACGCCGAGCGCCAGCGCGGCGTCGAAACCTGGGCCGACCTTGCGCAGGAAGGCGGGGGCCAGGTTGGCGGTGATCCGCGTCTGGGGGAAGTCGAAGCCCGAGTTCAGGATCGCCGAGCGGACCCGCTCGCGTGACTCGCGCACGGCGGCGTCGCCGAGACCGACGATCGTGAATGAGGGCAGGCCCGAGCGGATGTCCACCTCGACCAAGACCGGGCGCGGCTGGACCCCGTCGATGGCGAACGTGGCGACGCGGGCGAGCATGACTCAACGCTACGCCGCATCGGGTGACCCGTGGGTGACGGCGCGCGCCAATTGTGTGTCAATTCGCGCGGCGATTGTCACTCACTTGTCACAGCGCGCAACCCACCTGTCACATAATTGCGCGTAGCGTGATCAAGTGTGAGCAACGACCTCCGTCACCGCCTTGGGCAAGCGGGCGAACAGCTCGCCGCCGAGCATCTGGTCCGCCGAGGATTTCAGATCGTCGAGCGCAATTACCGGACCCGGTGGGGCGAAGTGGACATCGTCGCCTTCGACGGGCACACGCTCGCGTTCTGTGAGGTCAAGACCCGCCGTCTGGCCGCCGGCACGGGCAGTCCGTTCGACGCGCTGCACCCGCGCAAGCAGACCCGGGTGCGCAAGATGGCCGGCAGCTGGCTGATCCAGCGCACGCAACGACCCCACGCCGACCAGGTGCGCTTCGACGCGATCGGGGTGACGTTCGATCTGGCGGGACGGCTGGTGGCAATCGAGCACCTGGAGGGGGCGTTCTAAGCTTCGATCCTCGATACCGGGGCGCTGCTCGTGTTCTTCGGAAACGGCCGATCTCGTTCTCGCGCAAGTGCGTGAAAGCCCCGACACGCCGGACTCGGGCGAACATTTCAACATAACCACACCAGCACCTTCAGTTGTTCAGACGTCAGCCCTTATGCCGCAATCCCTACGACCTCGGACTTGATCCCGACCGCGCCGCCCACGTACGGCATCGGGTCAAACTGCCGAAGTTCCACGTCGCACGCATCGCAACGTAGGAACCCCTCGAGCTTGCCGGCATCGGTCTTGCTGTACCGCAGGTATCCGCTTGCTGTTCCGTCGTGAGAGCACATCCTTGCCTTCCTCCCCGTGACGGTCGCAGTCGCTTTCCAGCGTAGCGCCGTTCGTGATTGGCTCCGCGTTCCATTAGACTTTCGCCTCTCATTTCCAGCATTCGGAAGCCGGCACGGGGCCCCCGGCCCGGCTCGCCACCTCGGAAGGCATCGACGATGATGTAAGAGCCGCCCCCCGAGCCATCCCCCGCGACGGGGCCTTGTCTTTTCCTTCCGGGGCCATCCATAGGACCCCAGGGCACGAGCCCGTCGGGGGACATGAGGACAGTCTGCCGATGGCGGCGAGCGACGGGAACCGAACGCCCGGACCATCGTTCGTTCACGGCGTTGAACGCCGGCAGTGGGTTGCCGGCATCCGCGCGGACGAAGCGCGGCGGGCGATCGCTCCGCGCTTTGGCAGGGATCACCGTTGCCGAAGTTGCGTAGAACGCCAGTCGGCTTGACGTTAGGGCCGCAGAGACTTCAGTCATGCGGCGCGCATTCGCCATCCGATCCTGGACTCCTTCGGCCCGCAGACTCTATGAGACAGCGCATCGCCGCTGTGAGCCATATGCGGCCTTCTAAGGGCTCGGCCATATTGAGCCACTTTGCCCATCACCTGATCCCCTCCGAGCGGCTCCTGCGGGCTGAGGATTGACCCAACAGCCAGACTCAGGTTCTGATCGACCGTGAGTCTTGGTCGTCTGAACTGTGCTCAGGCTCCCGTCGACCCTGAGAGCTATCCCCCGAGAGCGTCGAGATACCTGCCCTAAATGTCCCGACCTAGGGAATCTGTACACCTTGAGAGCGCAATGAGTGAAGCTGAGGCTACTGTCGAGGGTGAGAGTTAGGCTTCAGTGATGGCATCCACCGGACGGGCAACCGCTCCCCTCGCCGCGCGACGCGCCAGCCGGGCCGGGCGCTCCCTCACCCTCTTCCCCAGCGCCGTTTCTCGCCGCGCGCCCGATACAGCCCAGGCTCCTCGGCGCCGCACCCTCCGGCCGCCTCGGCGCGCCGCACCCTGCGGCTGGTCCAGGGACCAGCGCTCGGCCACCACCCGCCCGACGGGACTACAGCGCGAGCTGCTGATACGCCGCCGACTGGAACGACATCCGGTGCAGGGGTGAGACGCCGAGGCGCTCGATCGCCTGACGGTGCTCAGGGGTCGAATAGCCGACGTGCTTGTCGAACTCCCAGCCCGGATGCGACGCGTCGGCGCGGCGCATGTACCGGTCGCGTGTCTCCTTGGCGAGCACCGAGGCGGCGGCGATCGCGGCGCTCTTGTGATCGCCGCCGATCACCGCCCGCTGTTCGTGGTGCAGGCCGGAGACGGGAAAGCCGTCGCTTAGGCACAGGCATCCCTCGCACCCGACTTGGCGCAGCGCGTCGCGCAATGCGGCCAGGTTGGTCACGTGGAGTCCTCGCGCGTCGATACCCGGCGCGCACCGGGAGACGATCGCGACCTTGGCCGCGATCCGCATGATCACGGGGAACAGCTCGGCGCGGCGCTCAGGCGTGTGCTGCTTGGAGTCATTGAGCGTGCCCAGCGCGCGGACGTCGCCGGGTCCGAGCCGCTGGAGATCGAACAGGACCGCGGCCGCCACCAGCGGGCCGGCCAGGCAGCCCCGGCCCGCCTCGTCGGCTCCGGCCACGTAGCGCACGCCGAAGGCGCGATCGAAGCCGAACAGCCGCCGGCCCGGGCGCTTAGAGGGTGCCGATCCGGTCCGGGGGCCAATAGGTGAAGAAGGCAACTCCGATGATCCACTTGTAGGGGACCGGACCCCAGAAACGGCTGTCGTCGGATTCGCCACGGTTGTCCCCCATCATGAAGTAGTGGTCGGGCGGAACCACGATCGTCTGGTGAAAGTCGCACGAGCCGCCCGAACTGCAGGGCTCGATATAGGGATCCTTCTCACGGACGCCATTGCGGATCACGTGGCCGCTGGCGATCGAGATCCGATCGCCGGGCAGCCCGACCACGCGCTTGATGAACGTCTGGCTGGATTCGGCCGCGGTCGGCTGGTCGCACGCCTGCTGATGACCGGCCCCCTGGTTGCCGTTGCCGCAGATCGGATTGTCGGAATCGGCCCCGTGGGGCGGATGGAAGACGACCACATCGCCCAGGCTCGGGTGACCGGCCAGCCGGTTGGCCAGCACCCGCTGGCCGATCGCCAGGGTCGGGATCATCGAGCCGCTCGGGATCCGGTAGGGCTTGACGATGAACGCCTGGATCAGCAGCGCGAGGCCGACCGCCACCGCCACGGTGACGACCAGCTCAAACACAGATTTAACAAATGATTTTGGGGCTTTGGACACCGTTACTCGCTCACCGGGCGATTAGAGGAAGCCGATCCGGTCCGGGGGCCAATAGGTGAAGAACGCCTTGCCGATGATCCAGGCCTTGGGGACCGGGCCCCAGTACCGGCTGTCCTCGGAGTCGGGACGGTTGTCGCCCATCATGTAGTAGTCGCCGCGGGGGATGGTGATCGTGGCGGGGAAACTGCACGCCCCGCCCTGGCACTGAACGATGTAGGGATCCTTCTCCTGGACGCCGTTGCGGATAACGTGGCCGTTGCGGATCGAGATCCGGTCGCCGGGCAGCCCGACGACCCGCTTGATGAATGTCTGTGAGGACTCTTGCGTCTGGGCGACGTCGCAGGCCCTTGAGGCGTTCCCGCCGGCGGCGCTCTCGCCCTCGTTGGGATCCGCGCAGCTGGAGACGTTGACGGGCGGATGGAAGACGAAGATGTCGCCCACGTGCGGGGTGGAGAAATGCGTTCCGATCCGGTCCACCAGCACGCGCTGCCCGATCGCCAGCGTCGGGATCATCGACCCGCTCGGGATCTGGTAGGGCTTGATCAGGAAGGCTTGGATCCCCAGAGCCAGCCCGAGCGCGACGCCGACGATCGTCACGAGCTCGCCCGCCGCCCTCGCGAACGACTTCTTGCCCTTCGTCACTCCTGGGCTTCGCCGGCGGGTCCCTCCGCTGCCGCCGGTCCGGCGTCCTGCGCCGCCGTCGGTGCGAGGGGCTCACTCGGCTCCGCCGTGGGCGACGCGACGGCCGGCTCCGGCCCGTCGGGCGCCGGTGTCTGCTGTTCGGCGCCGGGCGCCTGAGCCTCAGCGGTGACCTGCGGCGCGGACGCCGTCTGCTCCGCCACGTCCTGCGGCGCTGCGCCGTCCTCAGGCGAGTACAGCAGCCCAGGCTCGACCGCGACCTCTGGCCGGTTGGAACGGCGCTCGCGGACCCGGGCGCGCTTCCCGATCCGTCCCCGCAGGTAGTAGAGCTTGGCGCGCCTCACGTCGCCGCGGGCGGCAACCTCGATCCGCTCGATCTTAGGTGAGTGCAGCGGGAACGTCCGCTCGACCCCGACGCCGAAGGACTGCTTGCGGACGGTGAAAGTCTCACGCGCACCGTGGCCCTGGCGCTTGATCACGACGCCCTCGAAGACCTGCGTGCGGCGGCGCGTGCCCTCGATCACCTGGAAGTGGACGCGCAGACGGTCGCCGGCGTCAAACGCTGGTACGCGGCGCAGTTGGGCGCGCTCAAGGCTGTCGATCACGGTGCTCATGGCATTGGTAGCGCTCGCCGCCCGTGTGACGGGGCGCTTCCGCGCGGACGAGGTGCGGGCGGGCTCTGCGCACGCTGCGCGGGTCCGACCCTTGCGGCGGCCTATGGTAGCGAACCGCCCGCCGCCTCCGAGCCGTCAGCTCGCACGCCCCCCGGCAGATCGCGATCCAGGCCGGCGCCGGCGCCGCGCGCGCTGCTCTGAGCCCGGCGCCACTCGCGGATCCGCGCGTGGTGGCCGGACAGCAGCACGTCGGGCACGCGCCAGCCGCGGTACTCGGCCGGGCGCGTGTAGTGCGGGTACTCGGGCGCGCCTTCCAGCGTCGCGCTGAAGGACTCCTCCAAGGCCGAGTCCTCGTGACCCAGCGCGCCGGGGAGCTTGCGCAGCACGGCGTCGCAGACCACCATCGCCGCCAGCTCGCCGCCGGCCAGCACGTAGCGCCCGATCGACAGGCGGTCGGTGGCGAAGTGCTCCAGGATCCGTTCGTCAAAGCCCTCATAGCGCCCGCAGAGCAGGGTCAGCGACGGTTCGCGGGCGAGCTGATCGACGAGCGCGTCGTCGAGCACCAGACCGGCCGGATCGAGCGCCAGCACCCGGCGCTGTGAGCGCAGCGCCAGCGGGTCGCACCCGTAGCGCGCCCGCAGCGCCGCCTCCACCACGTCGACCCTGAGCACCATGCCCGCGCCGCCGCCAAACGGGGTGTCATCCACCTGTCCGGCACTCAGCGGCGTGTGATCGCGGTAGTTGACGTATTCGATGCGGCTGCCGGCGGCGATCGCGTTCGTCACGTGACGCTGGGCCTCAAACCAGGCAAAGGCCGGCGGGAACAGCGTGAACACGTCGATCTGCATCTGCATCTGCCTCAGTGCTTCTCGCCGAGGAAGCGCAGATCGATCTCGATCTCCCGGGCGTCGAGATCGACTCCGCGCACGGCGTCCTTGATCAGCGGCACGAGCAGCGCCGGGCCGCCGCCGGCCCGGTCGACCTCCAACACCTCGCACGAGGGGAGCGCCAGCAGCCGCCTGACGACGCCGACCTCTCGGCCGGCATCGTGCACCGCGCAGCCCTCCAGATCCTCCGCCCACCATTCGTCGGTCTCGAGCTCGGGCGCATGATCACGGGAGACGAGCAGCTCCTCCCCGCTCAGCGCCTGCGCATCTGCGCGCGCCTCGCAGCCCTCGAGGCGCAGGATCAGCCCCCGCTCAAATCCCGCCCGGCGGCGGATCAGCCGCTCGCGGCCGCCGACGCGCACGCTACGGCCCTCCGGCAGTAGCTCGGGGCTGGCGCTGGTGACGTGAAAGCTCCCGTCGAGTCCGTGCGGACGCCCGACGACACCGGCCCGCAGCCAGCCGCCGGAGGGCGACATCAGGTGTCGACGATGTCCACGAACACGCGGCGCTTGTCCTTCACCGCGGCGGCCTTGACGATCGTCCGCAGCGCCGCAGCCGTGCGACCGCCGCGACCGATCACGTTGCCGTAGTCATCCGGCGCGACCGACAGCTCGAGCACGAGCGTGCCGTCATCTCCCTGCACCTCGGTGATCTCCACCGCGTCAGGACTGTCCACGAGCCCTCGCGCCAGGTACTCGAGCAGCTCTTTCATGGCGCCGGCTTAGCTGATGCCCTGGATGCGCAGCAGCTTGCGGACCGTGTCGCTCGGCTGGGCGCCACGCCCGAGCCAGTCGCGGATGCGCTCCTCGTTGAGCACGATCGTCGAGGGATGAGTCTGGGCGTTGTAGTGCCCCACCGTCTCGATCACGCGACCGTCGCGCTTGGAGCGCTGGTCGGCAACGACAACCCGCCAGATGGGGTTCTTGCGCCCGCCGACGCGGGTTAGTCGAAGTCTTACCGCCATGTCCTCAGGCGAGGTTAGCGTGCCTCGCAGCCAGATGCCGTGCGGGCCACCGGATCCGGAGCACTTGGCGCTCGCGACGCGAGCCCTTAGCGGGCCTGGCGCATCAGCGCGCCCAGGTCGGGCATCCGGCCCTGCGTGACCTGGCGCATCACCTTGCGCATCTGCTCGAACTGCTTGATCAGCAGCTTGACCGCCTGCACGTTGGTACCCGAGCCCTGGGCGATCCGCAACCGGCGCGAGCCCTTGATCAGCTCGGGGTGTCGGCGCTCGTGGGGGGTCATCGAGAGGATGATCGCCTGCAGGCGATCGAACTCCCGCTCGTCGATCTTGACCCCGCGCAGCTCCTTGCCGACCCCGGGGATCATGCCCAGCAGCGACTGCAGCGGTCCCAGCTTGCGCACCTGGCGCAACTGGTCGAGGAAATCGTCGAGTCCGAACTCCTGCTTGCGGATCTTGCGCTCCAGCTCGGCCGCCTGCTGCTCGTCGTAGCTGCCCTGGGCCTTCTCGATCAGCGTCATCATGTCGCCCATGCCGAGGATCCGCTGCGCCATGCGATCGGGGTGGAAGCGCTCGAACTGATCGAGCTTCTCCCCGGTGGAGGCGAACAGGATCGGCTTGCCGGTGATCGCCTTGACCGACAGCGCCGCGCCGCCCCGGGCGTCGCCGTCGAGCTTGGACATCACCACGCCGTCGAAGTCGACCACGGCGGCGAACTGCTCGGCGACGTTGACCGCGTCCTGGCCGGTCATCGCGTCGACGACCAGCAGGATGTCGTGCGGCGAGACCGCCTTCTTGATCTCCGCCAGCTCGGCCATCAGCTCCTGATCGACGTGCAGACGGCCCGCGGTGTCGACGATCAGCACGTCCTTGCCCTCGGCCGCGGCGCGGTCGCGCGCCCACTTGGCGATCTGCACCGGGTTACGGTCGGTGCCCTGCTCGTAGACGGCCGCGCCGGCCTGTGCGCCGACCTTGATCAGCTGCTCCACCGCCGCCGGACGGTAGACGTCGCAGGCGGCCACGGCCACCGACGAGCCGTGCTGCTCACGCAGGTAGCGCGCGAGCTTGGCGGTCGCGGTCGTCTTGCCCGAGCCCTGCAGCCCGGCCATCAGCACGACCGTGGGCGGACGGGGGGAGAACGACAGCTCGCGGGCGGCCCCGCCCATCAGCTCGGTCAGCTCGTCGGAGACGATCTTGACCACCTGCTGGCCGGGGTTGAGCTGGCCGACGATGTCGGCGCCGAGCGCCCGCTCCTTGACCGCGTTGGTGAAGCTCTTGACGACCCTGAAGTTGACGTCGGCCTCCAGCAGCGCCAGGCGGATCTCTCGCATCGCCGCGGTGATGTCCTCTTCGGTCAGCGTGCCGCGACCGCGGACATCGGACAGTGTGGCTTGGAGCTTTTCGGCGAGCGAGTCGAACATCGGCTTTGACGGCGGCCGGGCTACTGGTCGTGCTGGCCCGAATTGTCGCCGATCGCGCCGGCCTGCTCGCTGATCGCGCGCGGCGCCTCAGTGACGCCGCCGGCCGGCTCGCCGGCTCCACCCGCCCGCTCAACGGCCGCGCCGGCGGTCTGACCGACCGTGCCGGAGGCGAACGCCTTGCCGATGCCCCCGAACGCGTTGGCGAACTCCGATGGGATCACGAACACCTTGTTGGCGTCCCCCTGGGCGAGCGTCGGCAGCATCTGCAGGTACTGATAGCTGAGCAGCGCCTGGTCGGGATCGCCCTTATGGATCGCACCGAACACGGTTCCAATCGCCGTCGCCTCGCCTTCGGCGCGCAGGATCGCCGCGGTCTTGGCACCCTCGGCCTTGAGCACCGCCGACTGCTTCTCGCCCTCGGCGGTGAGGATCTGGGATTGCTTGAAGCCCTCGGCGGTGAGGATCGAGGCGCGCTTGTCGCGCTCGGCGCGCATCTGCTTCTCCATCGCCTCCTGGATCGTGCTGGGCGGGTCGATCGACTTGATCTCGACGCGGTTGACCCGGATCCCCCATTTGCCCGTGGCCTCGTCCAGCACGCCGCGCAGCGTCGCGTTGACGTGGTCCCGGCTGGTCAGCGCGGTCTCCAGCGACATGCCGCCCACGACGTTGCGCAGGGTGGTCACGGTGATCTGCTCGATGCCCTGCAGCGGGTTGGCGATCTCGTAGGTGCTCGCCTTGGGGTCGGTGACCGTGAAGTACAGGACGGTGTCGATCTGCACCACCAGGTTGTCCTCGGTGATCACCGGCTGGGGCGGGAACGAGACGACCTGCTCACGCAGATCGATCAGCGGCTTGAGGCGGTCCATGAACGGCACCAGGATCGCCAGGCCGGGCAGCAGGGTCCGGTTGTAGCGTCCGAGTCGTTCGACGATCCCGGCCCGGGCCTGGGGCACGATCCGGACGGTGCGAGCGGCCATGATCAGCAGGAAGACAACTACGACGATCGCGACGATTGCTCCAGCCATGCCCACGTCTCCTATTCGATGACGAGCGCCGTGGCGCCCTTGATCTGGACAACTTCCACCCGCGTCCCGCGCTCGTAGACCTGATCGTCGTCAAACGCCCGGGCGGTCCACACCTCCCCGTCGATCTTCACGCAGCCGACCCCCTCGTGGTTGACGATCCGCTCGAGCACGATCGCCTGCTTGCCGACCAGCGCCGCCGTGCCGGTGCGGATCTGCGGCGGCACGCGCATGTGCGAGCGCGCGATCGGCCGCAGGACCGCCAACGACAGCACCGAGACGAGCAGGAACACGACCCAGGATGCTGCCGCGCCCACCCCGGCCACGTCGATCGCCGCGGCCAGCGCGGCCCCGACGGCGAACGGGGCGAGGAAGAAACCGGTGGTGAGCATCTCACCGACGCCGAACACGCCGGCGGCAATAACCCATAGGACCCATCCGGTCATGTAAGCCGAGCTTAGCGCTCGGGGTGCGTGGTCAGGTCACCAGCGCGCGGGCGAAATCGTCGGCGTCGAACGGGCGCAGATCCTCCAGCTGCTCTCCGACTCCGATCAGCTTCACCGGGATCCCCAGCTCGTGGGCGATGGCCAGTGCGATCCCGCCCTTGGCGGTCCCGTCGAGCTTGGTCAGCGCCAGCCCGGTGACGCCGATCGCCTCCGAGAACATGCGCGCCTGGCGCAACCCGTTCTGGCCGGTGGTGGCGTCGACGGTCAGCAGCGTCTCGTGCGGAGCATCGGGGATCTGCTTGGCGATCACCCGCCGGACCTTGGCCAGCTCGGCCATCAGGTGATCCTGGGTGTGCAGCCGGCCCGCGGTGTCGATGATCACCACGTCGGCGCCGTCGCGGAGCCCGGCGGCGACCGCGTCATAGGCGACCGATCCGGGGTCGGCCTCCGGCTGGCCCTTGACGAAGGCCACGCCCGCGCGCTGGGCCCACAGCTCGAGCTGCTCGACGGCGGCGGCGCGGAACGTATCGCCGGCTCCGAGCACCACCGAGAGATCGAGCTCTCGGCTCAGGTGCCAGGCGAGCTTGCCGATCGTCGTCGTCTTGCCGGTGCCGTTGACCCCGGCCACCAGGATCACCGTCGGCTTGGCCAGCAGCTCGATCCGGTCATCGCCGGTGCGGGCGATGTCGGCGAGCAGCTCGATCAGCCGATCCGACAGCGCCTGGCCACCGGAGAGCTTTGACTCGGTCACCTCCTGCTCGAGCTGGGCCACGACCTGGGCCGTGGTCCGGGCGCCGACGTCGGCGTAGATCAGCGCCTCCTCCAGTCGCTCCCACGTCTCGTCGTTGAGCTCCTCGAACAGGGTCGCCTGGATCTCTGACTGCAGCGCCTGGCGGGTCTTGCGCAGGCTCTCGCGCAGGCGGGCAAAGCGCCCCGTGCGCCGCTCGGCAACCGCCGGCGCGG
>CABEAW010000438.1_pt1 | contig 13812 bp, 16 predicted proteins | sample 3422111 | NCBI WGS metagenome assembly CABEAW01 (sample SAMEA5534326, study PRJEB31848) | metagenome | biome: tundra; feature: field; material: soil | place: USA | collected 2013-05 | depth 0.15 m | reverse complement strand
GTCAGACAACAGTGTGGCCCGGGCGGCCGCTATCGGGACGGCCAGCGGATCGCCGGCTTCTCGGGCCCATCGCAGCGCAGTGTCAATCTCGGGACCGGCGTCGACGGCTTTGTCATAGACGGTCTGGGTCACGAATAAGTGCCGGGCCGCCCAGATGAGCTCGTGCTGGCGCAGCGCGTGAGCGCGTCGCCAAACGGCGGCGTCGCTAGAGGCGTTCAGACGAGCGGCCGCGATCTGCCGCAGCGCTTCCGGGAGGCCGAAGCGGACGCGGCCATCGCCGGACTCCACCCTGCGCACCAGCGCCACGTCAAGGAGTCTGGCCAGCTCTCCGAGCACGTCGAGCCCGTCGGCGCCCGCGACCGCCTCGATGTCCTCAAGCTCGACCGCGCCGGCGAACGCTCCCATCCGCAGGAACAGAGCCTGGGTTCCAGAATCGAGCAGACCCAGCGTCCATTCCAGGGTCGCCTCGAGAGAGCGGTGCCGATCGGGCCCGTCGGACCGGTCATCTCTCAGCACCTCAGAGGAGGCGCGCAACCGATCGCGCAGCTGCACCGGGGTCAGCAGGGCCAGGCGCGCGGCGGCCAATTCCAGCGCCAATGGAAGTCCGTCCAGGAGATGGACCACCTCGAGCAAGGCCTCTCCGTGCGCTCCATCAGTCGAGAACGTCGCATTCCTCCTTCGCGCCACCCGCTCGAGCAAAGCGATGGCCGCTGCATCGTCGAGCGCATCGAGCGACACGCAAAACTCCGACGACAGCCGGGTGGGCGCCTGCGACGTGATCAGTACTTGCAGCGCCGGTACCGCGTCGACGAGCTCGGCAATCGCGGGAGCCGCGGGCAGGAGATGCTCGAAGTTGTCCAGCACGAGCAGCGTTGGCCCGCGCTCGCGCACCCGGGTGATGATCCCCTGGCTAGGTGAGCCTTCGACGTCGACGGCCCCCACGGCGGAGGCGACGGCTTCGATAACTTCGCCGGGCTGCTCGACATTCGCGAGCCTAGTCAGCCAGATCCCGCCTGGATACTCATCCAGCAACAGCGCTGCCACCACCAGCGCGAGACTGGTCTTCCCTGCGCCGCCACGCCCGGTGACCGTGACGACCCTCTCGAGATTGAGGCGCAGTGCGTCTCGGACGCGCTCCACGTCGTCATCGCGCCCCACGAGGACTGGCGTCCCGGCGGGCAGGTTGGTCGGACGAACCTCTTCGGTTCGGGGTGGGGGAAAGGCACCGGCGCCACGGCCGTCAACGACTGCGCAGAAGAGCGGTACAGCGCCGGGAAAGTCCTTGAGGCGATGTGATCCCAGCGGTTCGGTCGCCAACTGGTCACCTATCAGGTCACGCGCGGTGCTCGTCATGATCAGCTGCCCACCGTGAGCGGCGGCAGCCACCCGCGCGGCGCGATGGACCTCCAATCCGACGTAACCCGTTTTGGTGCGCTCCACGTGGCCGACGTGTAATCCCATCCGGACCTTCAACTCCCCGACGCGGGCACCCCACGGATGCTCTCGCAGGGCCCGGAGCGCGCCCACAGCAGCGCGGCCCGCAGCCCGCGCATCCACGAAAGTGGCGAAGAAGGCGTCGCCTTCGGTGCCGTCGACGAAGCCGCCCTCAGCCTCGATCGCACCTTCGACGAGAGCATGATGGTCGGCTAGAACGGAGCTCCAGGCCTCACCGACCATCGTCGCTAACCGTGTCGAACCCTCGATGTCTGTGAAAAGCAAGGCGATGGTGCCTTCGGGTGGCCGAGGAGTCTCTTGCACGAACAGAGCCTAACTTCGAAGATGACTTCGATTCGGGTTAGTCATCGCGGCATCGAACTCTGTTTCGGCTTCGACGACCTGCAGCGCACTGGTCGACGCGCATGCGAACTCTGCATTCATCGTAGGACGAGCATCTCGTCGCCACCGCCGACTGCCCTGCTGTGTGCGGACGGAGGGGCGCTCGCATTCACGCCGCGGCTAACCGGCGTCCCGGACGCCCGCTTCGGCGGATGCCGGCCGGCGCGGCGCCGGTGAGGTCCTGCGCTCGCTTGCGCCCAACAGCGGGCGTGCCGGCGACCGGCGCCTGACGCCTCGTCCTGGGCGATACCGCAAGCGACGAACTACTTAGCGCGATCGAGATCCGGACGCCCGCTTTTCGGAGAAGCGCTCGTGCCCGAGGCCTGGTGTGGGCCGTGGCGGCGACCGCAATGCCGGCGGAGCGGGCTCGACGCGTGCTTCCACGCGGGAGCATGCGTCCGGTCAGGTCGGAGCCGGCGCTCGGATGCGTGGCAAAGCGCAAGCCCGCGCCGCCCCTGGCAGACACCCCCCGGTGCTAGCTCGCGTGCGGCGGGTCAGCTGACTCTGATCCGATCCGCCGTGGCCGGTTCAGCGGCAAACCAGCAGTCTCGTGCCAGCCGATGCCGAGCTGACGGCGTGATCGAGATGCACCAGGAGCGACAGCGAGTCCAATCTCCTCGCTCGTGGCCGCTATGAGCCGGAAGCGGGGTTCGACCGCCGCCTCGTGCCGACGGCCGTGCTTGTACGACGGCACAAATCGGCGAGCCGCGCCGGCGAGCTCCAGAACTACGGCAAGAGTCTCCGCTTCGGCCAACGCGGCGGTGGAGCGAGCGGTTAGCCGTCAACGAGGAGTGCTTGTATCGGGCCGAGTAGCTGTTCGGAACGGCGCGAGGTCGCCCGCAGCTCGATCAGGTTGTGCGTCAGCGGCTCGCCGCGGTTGCGGCGCTCGCGTTGTTCGGCTGCGATCGGGCGCCAGAGTTCGTCGACGACGGTCGTCGCGTGACCCGCGATCTCGTCGATGTCGCGTTCGAGATGGGCGGCCCATAGTCGTAGTCGGGTGTCGCGCGCGAGGGCTGCGTTGCAGGTGACGAGGTTGACTTCGGTGTCGTTGTAGAAGGAGTGGGCGTTGAGGTTCGCGGAGCCGAGCGTGAGCCAGCGGTCGTCGACGATCCCGACCTTGGCGTGTATGTACACGCGGTCGCTGGTGTTGCCCGAGCGCGCTCGGATCGTCGTGGCGAGGAAGCGCCCCTGGTCGCCGTCGGCTTCGGCGAGGATGGCGAGTTGCCCACGGGTGTCGTCCTCTCCGGTATTCGGCTTGCCGGGCAGCATGATCACGACGCGAAACTCGTCGACCGGCGGGCGGCGGAGCTTGTCGGCAAGGATGTTCACGATCTCCGGCGACCACAGGAACTGGTTCTCCAGGTAGACCAGGTGCTGCGCTGACCGCAGGGCGCGCAGGTAGGACTCGATGATCCGGAAGTCGCCGCGCGGCGCGAAGTCGTAAAGCTTCTCGGGGACAGTTCGCACGATCTGCAGCTCCACGTCGCCGGCGCTCGCCACGTCAGCCGGCTGGGCTTCCAGGCGCTCGCCGGTGACCGCTTGCCAGCGCTGCCCGATGTGGCGGCCGACGTCGCTGACCGCCGGCCCGCGCAGCCGCGAGGCGACGTCGTGCCAGCCCATCCGCCCGCGCGCGGGATGCTCGGGCGTGTCGTAACGATCACCGCCGAGGTCCGTCAGGTCGATGCCGCCGACAAACGCGACCTCGTCGTCGATCACGACGAGCTTCTCGTGGTGGCAGTGCATCGGGCGCTCATTCGAGTCCAGCGCAACCTTGATGCGCGTCCCGCGCACGAGCTGATCGCGCGCCGCGCGGACGGACGCCCGGCGCGGCGCGAACACGGGCACGGGAGCCCCCGCCCACAGCAGCACACGCACTTCGACCGACTCGGCCGCCTCCCGCAGTAACTCGCGCAGCAGCACGGGCGGTTCGCCGCGGAGGAGCGCGAACTCCGGCGTGATGCACCACCCCGCGATCAGCACGCTGCTTCGGGCGCGGCGGATCGCCTGCTCGAGCATCGGGAAATAGGCGGCACCCTCGATCAACAAGTCGAGCGCGTTGCCCGCGCGTGGCGGCGGATCCCCCGCGGCCCGCAGGTGCCCGTCGTCCGGTGGCGTGCGCTGCGCGGAGCGCCCTAGCTTGCCCAGCCTGCGTGCATGATGAGCGCTCGTCAAACGCTCGACCGCAGTTCCCGCAATGCGGTCCGCGACTCGAATCAGATCCAAGGTCATCGCGCCCAGACGATACGCTGCCGAGTCGCCGCGACATCGGGCGTGACGCGACCGTCGACTGCCGCTCCCCAACGTGCGCGAGTCAGTCGACGCGCGCGATGCGACGTCTTAGCCGCGGATCGATCGGCGCATCAGCGGTTTGCCGGCGCCTCGCCAGTGGTCCAGCTCGGGAGTGCTCGGCACACCTCGTGGTCTGCATGTGGGACCCTGAGGCCCCGACGAGGAGTCTGTATGGCGCCCAAGACTGAGTCCAAGCCGACGTGGCTGGCTGAACCCGAGCCGCATGACCTTGTCGCCGCCGATCACTTCCTGCAGCTAGTGCTGCACAAGCGCCACGTCAGGCTCGCGCTCGAGCGGCTGCGCAAGCGGCGCAAGAAGGCACGTTCGTTTGCTGCGAAGGACATCTTGCGAGCCGCGGAGCTTGTTTGTCTGCCGGCCGATAACGAGGGCGTCGCTGCGAAGCTCTTGGAGATCCGTGACGGGAAGGCGCTCGCGCCGGTGCAACTCGTGCGCCTCAAGCGCGGTCCGCTGATCGTTGCTGACGGCTACCACCGCGTGAGTGCGTCGCACGTGCTCGATGAGTCCACGATGGTGCCCTGCGTGCTGGTGAGCGTTCCGTGAATCGGCCGGCGGCGTGATGCTGTCCTCGCCGGTGCCTGATCGGCCCGGGGCGGCGGCCCGCCGGCCCGCCGCCGATGTGCTGTTCTGGGATCCCGTGAATGCATGGCGGCGGCTGCTCGCAGAGCTCGTCGGCACGCTGCTGCTGACGTTCGTCGCGGCGGGAGGCGACACGATCGAGGCCGCCACCCACCAGCCACTGGGGCACGCCGCGAAGGTCGTCGCGCCGGCGCTGATGGTGATGGCGCTGATCTATGCGATCGGCGGCCTGTCTGGCGCCCACCTGAACCCGGCGGTCACGCTCGCGTTTTCGCTGCGTGGTGACTTCCCCCCGCGACGCGTAGCGCCGTACATCGCCGCACAGATCGCCGGCGCAATCCTCGCGGCGCTGCTGCTGCTCGTGATCTATGGAAACGTGGGGCATCTCGGCGCCACCCTGCCGCACCTGGGTTCCGGGACCGCACTGGTGACGGAGATCATCCTGACCGCCGCCCTGTTGCTGGTCATCTTGGGAACCGCAGCAGCCGGCCCGCGCCTGGTCGGTCACAACTCCGCGCTGGCCGTCGGCGCCACGATCGCGCTGCTGGGCCTGATCGCCAGTCCGGTCAGCGGCGCGTCGATGAACCCAGCCCGCTCGCTCGGCCCGGCGCTGATAGGCGGAAACATGGGCACCTACTGGATCTACCTCGTCGGACCACTCTGCGGAGCCGTGATCGCGCTCGCGCTCGCGACCGCGTTCTACGGGCGCCCCGCCGGCCACGGACAAGCCGCGGCCGATGCGCCGCCCAAGCCGCCGCATGGCAACCCGTGAGAATCGCGGTCGGGCCGGCCAAGCCGCGGGTCGCTCAGCGCTTGCCTTTCGTCTCCTCGCCGCGTTTTTGAAGGAACGTGCCGATTGCGGCGGCGAGCCCCGCAATCACGGTGATCGCGTAGATCTCCATGAAGACGTCGAGGATTCGTCCACCGTCCGAGATCGGATTCTTGATCTGCGAGGAGACGGTCAGCAGCTGAGTCGTCGTCCAGAACGCGGCGCTGCCGAATGTCTTGATCTCGGTCTGGGCTGAGTGGCGCTCGAGCAGGAACGCGGCGATCGCGCAGAACAGGTCAACACCAACGGTGACCACCGTGATCGTGACGAGGTGGTCCCGTAGCCGACGATGCGTGGGGGTCGCCGCGCGGAGAACGTCCCGAAACTCGCGGGCCGAGGACCCCAGCACTCGATGCGGCATCGATCAATCGTCGCGGGCGTGTCGGACGTCGTTGCCGGCTAGCCTCTACGGTCTGTAGGTCAACGGCTCAACAGACGTGTGTGCTCGGACGCTGGCCCCGCTAACCGCCTTCGACTCGGCGACAGGCGTCCGCAGACGTCAACCTAGCCGGCGTGTGTTGATACAGAACGAAGCATCACCGGCCTGGGCGCTCGAACTGCTCGCGCCGCGCGCCGCGCTGAGGCCGTGGGCGCCAGGCATCAGGAACCGACCCGAAGCTGGTGCATGGTGCGGCTGTGTCCCTTCGCTAGCCGGTAGGTTCGCCAGATGACCATATGCATCCTGGTCCGACACGGCGAAACGACGTTCAATGTCGAAGGTCGGATCAACGGCGACCCCGAAATCCGCGTGCCGCTCAGCGCCCGAGGTCGCGAAGAAGCGGCTGAGCTCGCGCGGCACATCGCGCTCGTCCGAATCGACGTCTGTGTACACACTCGCTTCCCGCGGACGCTCGAGACCGCCCAGATCGGACTCGGCGCCCGCGCGGATCGAGTCCCGTTGGTCTGCGAAGCGCTCCTGGATGACATCGATGCCGGCGATCTGGAGGGCCAGCCTGTGAGAGAGCTCGGAGCCTGGATCCAGGCTCACGGCCCAGACGATCCCTACCCCGGCGGCGAGAGCCTGCACGACGCAGCGCGCCGGTTCGCCAAAGGCTTACGCCGCTTGGCAACCCGCCCCGAACGGGTCGTGCTCGCCGTATGCCACGAACTACCGATCCGCTTCGCGCTCAACGCCGCGTCGGGTTCCGCGAACCTCGACCAACCCGAGCACCAGATCGCGAACGCGACCCCCTACCTATTCGAGCAGGCCACCCTGGAGATCGCCGGAGAAGGAATCGAACGCCTGGTCGATCGCCACGCCTCCGCTCAATGAATGCGGTCCGAAGCTTCGCGGTCGGGACCATCTGGCGCTTTGCGTCCTCCGCGGAGCTCGTTGGCTCGACGCGCACACCGTTGATCTGATCCCGCCGATCGTCTGGTGCTCCGCCTCGTGATCGGGGTATTGCGCCCCGTGGGGCCGCGCCGGACGAAGTCCTACTACGAGGACGACTTGGTGGTCTGCGTGCTGCGCGGCGGCTTCTCGCGCGTCGAGCAGACGCTGCTCGAAGGCGTTCGCACGGCGGCGGTGATCCAGCAGCGGATGGAGTTCCAGGAGGTCATGCGCGACCGGTTCACCGGGGTCATCCAAGACGCGACCGGCCGACCGGTGATCGGCTTCATGAGCGGCAACCAGCAGCACCCCGACATGATGTGCGAGGTGTTCATCCTCGGTCCCAGCGACCTCGTCGACGACCACGAGATGCCGGACCCGTGAGGCGGGTCGGGCCTCTCCGCCTGACTCCACAAGCCGGAACGCGAGCGGCCCGGTCGGTCGCGGGTTGCTCATCACCGCTCACGGAGTAGAGTCGGTGGCCGAGGGCATCAATGTGCGGTCGGTCCTCGGACCGGCAACATGATCTGACTTCCGAAAGGTTCCTGCCACGCAGGGCGATCCGGAGGTCCCAGTGCCCCAGCCGCACACGCTTCTCCCAAATTGCACAGCAACGCGCTTCGTAGCCGGGGCGCCGGCATTTGCGCGCCACACGCGCTTGGGTCTGCTCGACCCCGACGAGCTCGTCTTCGCGGGCAGCTCCGGCGCATCGTCGCGTGGTGAACGCGGTGGACCTGCGACGAGGCGGCCAGGATCTCGCTCGGGCGATCAGCGCCGCGATCGTCGAGCTCGATGCGACTTCTATGACTACGGCCGCCCGACGGCCAGTACCTACATCAGTGCGCGCATCCCCGTCCGCGGGTTCGCGACCCGCCGGCTTTGCTCGGGCGCGTCGTGCACCTCGTGGTCAGCGTCATCGTGTCGATCATCGTCGCCGGAATTCTGCTGTTGGTGCTGAAGGTCAATGCGAGCAACAGCATCGTCTCGGAGGTCCACGACTGGGCGCGTTCGCTCGCCGGTGCGTTCGACGGCATGTTCAGCTTCCACAACGCGCACGTCGCGATCGCCGTGAACTGGGGCATCGCCGCGGTCCTCTACTCGTTCGCGGGCGGACTGATCGCGCGGCTAATCGGCGGCACCCGCCGCTAGCGCCTGCTCAAACGCTCTTTCCCCATCCAAAACGATCAGGAGGACTCATGACCGACAAGAACATCGACAAGGCAAAGGGCCGCGCGAAGGAAGCCGCCGGCGCGCTGACCGGAGGCACCCATCTGAAGAACGAAGGACGCGTCGACCAAGCCAAGAGCTCGGTCAAGAACGCCGTCGACAAGGTTGGCGACACCCTCACCGGCCGCAACAAAAAGTAGAAGCACGCGCGTGCGTGCAACCCGACCCACCCGAACACCTGGAAGGTGAACATGCTCACAATCCTAATCATCGTGCTGCTGGTCCTACTGCTGACGGGCGGAATCGGCTTTGGCCGCCGCGGCCGCCGCACGTAGGCCCAAGGACTGCAAGTCAAATGTGCCTTCAAATTAGAGGTCAGGAGACCCAATGATCGTTTTCGGCATCTGCCTGCTCATCATCGCCGCCATCGTCCCTAAGCTCGCCGTCCTATGGGGCATTGGAATCATCGTGCTGGTCGTCGGCGTGATCCTGTTGATTCTCGGCTCGATGGGACGTGCCGTCGGCGGTCGACGCCACTACTACTAACCCTCTCTGCCCGCGCATCGTTCATTCCGCTACCGAGATGACGACTCTCACACCAACATCAACCGCAGCGCCAAACAATCGGACGCGAGTGACGGCGCACCCGAACCCGCCGAAGCACAGCGACCGTACGAGCTTCAACGAGAAGGCGGCCGACCTGATCGCAAAGTTCGTCGGCTCAATGTGGATGTTCTACGCCAGCATAATTGGCTTCGCGATCTGGATGGCGGGACTGGGTGTCACGGTCGCGGGCGACCACTATCCTTTCAACCTCATGCTGCTCGCGGTCGGGGGCATCATGCAGTGGCTCGCGATGATCGCAATCCTCGTCGCCCAGAACGCTCAAGGAGAGGTGCAGGACAAGCAGGTTGAGCATCTTCATCAGCTCGGCGTGACAACCCATACGCTCGTGGTCGAAAACACAGAGCTGACCGAAGCGATCCACGAACACCTGATCAAGACACCGAGTGGCGTTACGTCCAACACCGGCGGCCACAGAGGAGAGGTAAAGCCATGACGACGGCGAGTCCCCAGCCGGGCGCCGTCCGCAGCAACCAACGGAGCGGCGAGACGGTCTCACGTCGTCCCGAGCTCGCGTGGCTGGCGCGTGTCGGGCTGGTCGCCCGGGGAGTGGTGTACGGCATCATCGGGATCCTCGCCCTGAAGCTTGCGGTCGGATCGGGCGGCAAGGCGACAACCCAGCGGGGGGCACTGATGACGCTCGCCCAGGAGCCGTTCGGCAAGGCGCTGCTGATCGCCACGGCGGTCGGCCTCGCCGGCTACGCCTTATGGCGTCTGGTCCGTGCTGGGATCGGTCACGGCAGCGAGCAAGACGACAGCGGTCTCCACCGCATCGCCGGTGTGGCCAGCGGCGTTGCGTACGCCACGCTCTGCGTCACGGCGGTGAAGATCCTGACCGGAGCAAACAGCCGCGGCGGATCGAACAGTCCGAAGCAGACAACCGGGGGCGTACTGGGCTGGACGGGCGGGACGGTGATCGTCGGTGTCGTCGGCGCGATCCTGATCGGCGTAGCGCTATTCCAAGGATACAAGGGTGTCTCCAAGAGATTCCTGGACGACTCGAAGACCCGGGACATGAGCCGCAGAGTCAAGCGCGGCTTCACTGCGATTGGTGTCTTCGGGCACCTCGCACGGATGGTTGTTTTCGGCCTCATCGGCTACGGCCTCGTCAAAGCCGCGGTCGACTACAACCCGCGCAGCGCGATCGGCCTCGACGGAGCCCTCAACAAGCTGCTCCACAACTCCTACGGACCGTTCCTGCTCGGCGTCGTCGCCGCCGGGTTGATCGGGTTCGCGATGTACTCGATCGCCGATGCCCGCTACGCGAAGATCTGACGCCTCCAAGACGTTGAAGTTGGGCGACCACGTGGCTGGTTAAAAGTCGCGTTGGGCGAGATAGTCGCCGCCGTCCTCGGGCCTAGCATCCGGTGTCAGGCAGCATCGCCAATAACACCAGTCCGTACGGGAGAGAGGCGAACCGGCTCGGACGAGGCTAACGTCCTTTGACCGGAGCGACCGACGCCGAGGTCGGGCTGTACTTCGGGTGTCCCAGACCGGCCAAGGTGCTCGCGGGCGGTTGCTGCTCGCGAGCGAAATAGTGGATGAATGTGATGAAGGTTTTGGTGATCGCGAGCGAACCGATTTCCGCCGACCGTCTCCGCACAGCGCTTGGCAACGCGACCGACGACGCCGAGGTCATGGTCGTCGCGCCGGCGCTGCACCGCTCGGCGCTGCGCTTCTGGCTCTCCGACGCCGACGACGCGATCGAGCGGGCTGGGCCGGCCAATGCTCGGCAACGACCAATCCGCCGGCAAACGCCGCTCCGGCCAGACCCGCAAGGGCTCCAAATGGCTCGACTGGACGCTTGAGGAATCCGCCCTCGCAGCAGTTCGCAGCAAGGACGCGTACCTCGCCGCGCAATACACGCGCCTGAAACCCCGCCGCGGCCACAAGAAAGCGCTCGGGGCCGTCAAACACTCGATCATCTGCGCCTGCTGGCACATGCTCACCACCGGCGAGCTCTACCGAGAACTCGGCGGCGACTACTACCAGTGCCGCGACCCCGCACGCCAAACCCAACGGCTCATCCGCCAACTCGAAGCACTCGGACACACCGTCACGCTCCAACCAACGTCAACAGCAGAAACGTCAACGGCAGAGGCGGTCGCGGCAGCCTGAGCGTCTATTTTCCTGTCAGCACATGCGGCATGTGACGAGGATCGCGGGCATGGCTGCGCATCCACTCGGCGAAGGCTTGGTGGTGGGACAACAGCGACGGGTCGTCGCCGCGGCGAGTGAGCCGCGCGGCTTGCGCGTCGGGGCTCACGTCAAGCAGGCACACCGCGACCCCGTCGAGCCCAACGGCAGACGGCACCGCGAGCACCTCGCCCGCCGCGACCGGATCACCGGACAGCAGCAGGTGCCGGCCTTCGGCTTGGAGCTCCAGCGCCCGCTGGACGACGGCCTCGGTGGCCCGCTGGCGCCAGGCGATATCCGGAAACGCGGGCACGCCGACGATGTCGTAGAGCTCTACGCATTCAACTTCAGGCGACAGTTCCCGCGCGGCCGCCCGACGCACGGTTGACTTGCCAGCCCCGCTGGCCCGTCACGAGTATGAACATGGCCGCGAAGCATCGTGCGGTTCTCCCGTTAGACACCCGTGGCAGACGGATCCAAGACCCTCGGTGGTCGGTCTCGCATCCGGCCTCTTAGGCCTACGCGGAAGCGCCGCCATCGCCGCGAGCCGTCGCGGTCAGCGATCGACAACCGGGCGCTGCCGGCGTTCGCTGAGGGCGTCCGGCGCCGGCGGCCTGACCGTCTCAATCCCCAACCTTCGGCGAACAATGCGGTGGGTACCGGCGCGAACGCTCTCAGTGCCGCTTCGCCTGCACGAACGGAAGCGCCGGCGCGACTCCGGCTCGCTGCTGGTCCTCGGCCGCAGCCGAAGCGTGGTCTCCCGCGTTCCAGACGCCCGGTTAGCCCGGAGAGAGCGGAAGTCGCATGGGTACCGCGTTAGATCGCTTTAGGGCCGCTCGTATTGGACTGTCGCGCGTCGCAGGCCAGGCACTGTTATTGCGGTCCCCGCCCCATCTATTTGAACCGTGGCGTGTCCATAGCGGCGATGCTTTCCTGCTTGTGCACGCGCTCATCGTGGCCGATCTGGCGGAATAGATCGGCCATCGAGTCAAAAACGCCGTACTCCTTCGCGAAGTCGGAGTCAAACGGTTCTGTCTCCCACTCGGGATTGTCCGCGACCCATTGCATGTACTCGTGCTCGGCGTGGTCTTCGAAATCCGCGTTGAGCCCGTAGCTCCATTTTGGGCTCACGACGTATAGAAGCCAGGAGAACTGGTAGTAGCCGAAGGCGATTACCTGGGGCAACCAGAAGAACTTGAGCTGCGATTCGCGCGCGCCTTCGCGGACGATCAGATCTTGGAGGATGAGCAGATGCCAAAGCTCGTTGTCCTGCTGGCCGCGCGCCTCGACGATGCGGTCCTGGATGCGCTTGGCGAGCCCGGTGCTTTGATGCACGTGCGTGACCGCGATGTAGGCAACGTGTTCCCAGGTTTGGTAGGGCACGCGCGCGACGATCTCCAGGACCTTGAACTTCGCCATCGTCCGCTGCTTGCCGTAAACGAGGTCCAGGGTCAAGAACAGCGCTCGGGCGGCGATGGAGTATTTGCGGCGGGGAGCGTTCAGAGTCTGCTTCTGGGCCGCCACGAGCTCGTCATGGGACAGTCGGGGAGGGCCGGCAGGCGGCACAACAATTGCAGGCTTAACCATTTACGATCACCTCTCTCCTCGCCGCTACGCGGCGAAGTATGCCAAAGCTCAATCCGTGCACCACAATCCCACAGCCACTCCCGCCTCGGCGCTTCCCTCCGCACCCGGGCGAGCGGGCGTCTGGCGCCGTCGCGCGCGACGACGCGCCGCCGCTTTGGCGCTGTTGGGTGAGTGTGCGCGGCGCATCCGCCCGGTGCCGCTTGCCGCGCTCCCGCGACTCGCCGTGAACTCTGCCGCCCACTCGATGCTCGCCAGTAGAGCGGCGAAGCGGCTCTCGTGACGCTAACGTCTTTCTGCACGTAGCGACGGACGCTTGAGCGTGCTTCAGAGCTTCCGGAGGCCAACATTGCGGCCGAACGTCCGGCTCGTCAGCCAATGAGTGGAGGGTTCTTATGAAGGTCTTGGTGATCGCGAGCGAGCCGATTTCCGCGGATCGTCTGCGCAAGGCGCTTGGCGGGACGGCCGATGACGCGGAGATCATGGTCGTGGCGCCGGCGCTTCACCGTTCAGCGCTGCGTTTTTGGCTCTCTGACGCCGACGAGGCGATCCGACGGGCAGAGCTGGTGCAGCAAGAGACAGTCGAGGGCCTCGACGAGGCAGGATTGGATGCTCACGGCGATACCGGTGAGAGCGATCCGGTCAAGGCGGTGGAGGACATTCTCGCCACCTTCCCGGCGGAGCGGATCGTGCTCTTCACTCGACCCGGCTCGGAGCGGCGCTACGACGAGGGCATCGACGCCGACGCTCTGCAACAACGGTTTGGATTGCCCGTCCAGCAAGCCGAATGAAAAGCCAGAACTACTGCGCGCCCAGCGCCGCTGCGGAATGCAAACGATCAGCCATCCATGAGCTTTCGGAGGGTTGCGTCGGCGCGGCCGCCCCCCTGCGATGTGGCTCGCTCGCTCTATCCCAAAATAGGAGGAGCGGGCGGCCCCGCGGGAGGGTCCGATTCCGTTGCTTTGTTTGGGAGGTCGCTCGTCGGTTAATCCGCCCTTCGCCTCGCGAGCGAACCCCGACCCGGAGGGGTGGACTTGCGGAGCGTCCGCGGGGGATATGATTGGCTCATGGAGCACGAGCGCGAGAGACTCGATGAGGCGATCGAGGATATGGAGTCGGTCGCCACAGAGATGCAGGAGCGCTCCGAAGAACTCGACGACCGGGCGAAAGCCGTCAAGAGCGATTGGCGCGCCAAGCAGGCCAACGAAGCGGTCGCGGGTGCGCAGCCGTCGCCGGACAGCGACGAGTAGCAGCCGCCGAGCGAGCCGGCGCGCAGCCATTCGCGCCGCGCAGGAATACGATCCGGACCGGTGCCGAAACATCAGCCGCTTCTGGTCGTCCAGGCTCGCAACCTGATCACCAACCTCGCGCTGCCGGCGCTCCTTACGGACGCCGAAGGTCAGCTGTTGTTCTTCAAAGA
>CABEAW010000434.1_pt1 | contig 13867 bp, 13 predicted proteins | sample 3422111 | NCBI WGS metagenome assembly CABEAW01 (sample SAMEA5534326, study PRJEB31848) | metagenome | biome: tundra; feature: field; material: soil | place: USA | collected 2013-05 | depth 0.15 m | reverse complement strand
CTGCTCAAGGTGATCGACGCCGACTCGGCCCCTGGCGCCCACGCGGCCGCCGCGATCACCATCGCTGGCGCCGCGACCGTCCCCGCCAGCACGCCGCAACCGGTCAGCGTCGCCGCACAGCTGCGGTTCGCCAGCCGGTCCTTCGACGTCCTCACAGGACACAGGATGGACCTGCGGGGCAGGATGCTGCCCTTCGCTCCGGGACGCCGGGTCCGCCTGCAGGGCCGCTCAGGCCACGCCTGGCGCACGCTCACCACGACGCGGACCGGTGGTCATGGCGGCTTTGATCTGCACTACCGGCCCGCCATCGCCGGCCAACGGTCGCTGCGGGTGCTGTTCTCCGGCGACCGGGGCAATGCGCGCGCGTCGCGCCCGGCCGGACAGCTCAGTGTCTACGACGAGACCGTCGCGTCCTGGTACGACGACGCCGGCAACACCGCATGCGGGTTCCACGCCAACTTCGGGGTGGCAAACCGGGACCTGCCATGCGGGACCAGGGTCGGGTTCCGCTACGGAGGTCACAGCGTGACCGCCGTGGTCGACGACCGAGGCCCCTACGTCGGAGGCCGCGACTGGGATCTGAACCAGAACACCGCTGCGGCGCTGGGCTTTGCCGGGGTGGGCACCGTCTGGAGCACCAGCTGATCAACGTCTGCCCGTTGTCCTAGCCTCCGCAGCCGTGCCGGAACGCTGCATAGCTCACCTCGACATGGACGCGTTCTATGTCTCGGTCGAGCTGCGGCGCCGGCCTGAGCTGCGGGGCCAGCCGGTGATCGTCGCCGGCGCCGGGCCGCGGTCGGTGGTGACGACCGCCTCCTACGAGGCGCGCCGGTTCGGGGTGGGCTCGGCAATGCCCGCGGTGCGCGCGCGGCGGCTGTGTCCCGACGCGATCCACCTGCCGCCGGACTTCCCCTACTACCGTGAGACCTCACGCGAGGTAATGTCGACCGTGCGCGCGCACGTGGACACCGTTGAGGTCGTCGGCCTCGACGAGGCATACCTCGACCTGAGCCAGATTCCCGCACCGCACGCGGCAATGCGCCGGCTGGCGATCGAGATCGAGCGGACCACGAACCTCGGCTGCTCGATCGGGATCGGCCCGAGCAAGCTGGTGGCCAAGGTCGCCTCCGATGCCGAGAAGCCGCGCGGATTCGTGGTGCTCACGCGTCAGCAGGCCTGTGAGCGCTTCGCGCCTGCCTCCTGCGGGCTGGTGCCGGGCATCGGCCCCAAGACCGCCGAGCGCCTGCGACGCCTGCGGATCGGGACGCTCGGCCAGCTCGCCGCGGCGCCCGCCCACGAGCTCGCGATCCATTTCGGGGCTCGGCTCGGCGCCCAGCTCCAGCGCCGCGCGCGATTTGAGGACGATTCGCCGGTCACCGAGGAGCGCAAGGTGATCTCAGAATCCCGGGAGACGACCTTTGACCGCGACCTCGTCGGGATGCCCCAGCTCGAGCCCGTCCTCGGCGGGCTCGTCACGCGCCTGTGCGACGCGCTGATGGCGCGCGGTCGGCGTGGGCGCACGATCGGGATCAAGGTGCGCCTGGACGACTTCTCGACCCACACCCGGGCCCGAACGCTGACTGAGGCCGTCAGCGACGCCGAGCGCGTCGGTCCGATCGCCCTGGAGCTGCTGCGCCGCTTCGCGCCGGTGCGGCCGGTACGGCTGCTGGGCGTGCGCGTCGCGGGGCTCGAGCCGGTGCCCGAAGCAGCAGACGAGCAGCTGTCGCTGACCTTCTGATCGTGCCGGTGGCCGGTGTTCAGGCCGTCCTGCGGCCGCCTGGCCGCGCCCGGCGCGTCAGTACAGGGCGCTGGCCAGCTTGCGCCGTGATTCACGCGCGAGCGGGTGCTCGACCCCGAGCTCGTCGAGGATCCCGACCACCACCCGGCGGATGTCATCGCGCGAGCCGTCGGCCGACGGAAGCGCGCCGATCAGCAGATCGAGCGCGCGCTCGTACTCGCCCGCGTCAAGCGCCGCGAACGCCTCGCTGAGCTCGGCCCCGGGCTCGCCGCGCTCCAGCTCGATTCGTGCCGCCAGCCCCTCGGCGGCGAAGCTCCCGGGCACCCGGCGCAGCACCGCCAGCGCTTCATCGGGCTCGCCTCGCCCGTACAGGATCCGGGCCAGCGGCACCGCGGCATCGGCGCGCGCGGGCTCGAGCTCGGCCGCCCGGCGCAGCGACTCCTCGTCGCCGAGCGCCACCAGCCGGTCGGCCTCGGAGGGCAGCAGCGAGTCGAGGAAGCGTTCGACCGCCACCGGCGGCTGGGCGCCGACGAACTCGGCGGCGACGGTGCCGTCGCTGAACGCCTTGACGGCCGGGATGCTCTGAATCCCCCACGTGCGCGCCAGCGTCGGGTTGGCGTCGATATCGAGCTTGGCCAGCTCCAGCCGGCCGTCGCGCGCGGCGACCGCCCGCTCCAGCACCGGGCCGAGCTGGCGGCACGGGCCACACCACTCCGCCCAGAAGTCGACGACCACCGGCAGAGTGCGGGAGCGCTCGATCACTGCGGTCTGGAAATTCTGCTCTGAGACATCCATCGAAGCTGATGGTAGCTGGCCTCAAGACGGCGCCCATCAGGAGCAGATTCAGCGGCGATCGTGTAGACAGCAGTGCGTGTCCGAGCAGGTTGTGGAGCGCGCGGGCCTGCGCCTGATCGTCGAGCAGGACGGGGAGGGGATTCCCGTCGTGCTGGTGCACGGTCTGACCGCCACGCGGCGCTACGTCGTCATGGGCTCCCACGCACTGCAGCGCTCCGGTCACCGCGTGATCGCCTACGACGCCCGCGGACACGGGCAATCGTCGCCGGCCCCGGCGGCCGACGCCTACGGCTACGAAGAGCTCGGGCACGACCTGGAAGCCGTGCTCGACGCGCTCGGCGTGCAGCGCGCGGTGCTGGCCGGCGCGTCGATGGGCGCTCACACGCTGCTGTGGCTGGCGCTCAAGCGCCCCGATCGGGTGGCGGGATTGGTGGTCATAACGCCCGCCTACGAGCCGGGGGACACCCTTGATCGGCGACGGCTGGCCCGTTGGGACGCGCTCTCGGACGGCCTGCGCGACGGTGGGGTCGAGGGCTTCGTCGCCGCCTACGGTGAGCCACAGGTTCCGCCGGCCTGGCGCGAGACGGTGATCAGGGTGATCCGCCAGCGGCTCGCACTGCACGAGCACCCGGAGGCGGTCGCCGACGCGCTGCGGGCGGTCCCGCGCTCGCGGCCGTTCACGAGATTGGACGACCTGGCCCAGATCACCGCGCCGACGGTGGTCGTCGCCAGCGGCGATGAGGCCGATCCCGGCCATCCCCAGGCGGTGGGGGAGGCCTACGCGGCGATGATCCCGGGCGCACGGCTGGTGACCGACGAGCCCGGGCGCTCGCCCACCGCCTGGCAGGGCAGCCAGCTGTCCAGGCTGATCGCGGAGCTGGCGGACCGCGCCGAGCTCGCCTGAACTGATGCGCTTGACAGCCATACGAACATATGTTCGTGACGAGCGAGGGCAGTCCTTACGCCCGGTTTCGGCGGGCGCTGGCGACGGGCAATGAGAACCTGGTGCTCGCGGCCGCCCGCGAGCTGCCGCAGATCGCGCTCGATGACGCCTTGCGGATCTGCCTGGTGCTGCGAAGCGGGGACCCGGCGCGCTATGAGCGCGCGGCCGTGCGCTGGCTGGGGCGCTTTGCCCTGGAGGCGCGCGGCGCCACGATCGAGGACCTGCGGCTCGCCGCCGACGCGCTCGACGTGCTCCCGGCCCGCGCGCACGAGGCGATGGAGCGGTTGCAGCAGCTCTGCCTGGCCCGGGGGGTCGCGTAGGCTTGGCGGCCGGTGAGCCAATCCCGGCCGCAGACGAGCGCGAGCGGCGAGCTCGCGCGCAAGCTCTCGATCAAGCCGCGTTCGCGGCTATACGTGACCGGGGCCCCGCCGGCGTTTGCGCAGCTGAGGCCCCCGGCGCTCCCGGACGGTGTGAGACTCGTTCGCAGGCTCGCCGGGACCTTTGACGTGATCGTGGCGTTCAGCGCCTCCCGCGCCGAGCTCGAGCATCGCCTGCCGCGCCTGCGGGCGGCCCTAGATCCTGCCGGGGGCCTGTGGATCGCCTGGCCCAAGCGGTCCTCGGGGCTCGCCACCGACCTGCGCGACGGGGTCGTGCGCGAGCTGGGGCTGGTGGCTGGACTGGTGGACAACAAGGTGTGCGCGATCGACGAAACCTGGTCGGGGCTGCGGTTCGTCTATCGCTTCAGCGATCGGCCGGCCGCCGCGCGGCGCAGGACGTAGATACGGGCGCAGCCGAAGCGGTGCACCGAGGCCAGCAGCGGACCCAGCCTGGAGGTCAGGTCGGCGCGGTGGGTGCAATCGGAGATCAGCACCGTCGCCCCGGTGCCCAGCACGAACGAGCGCGCTGCAGCGCCGCGCAGCCGCCCGCCGAACAGCGAATCGACGGTGCGGGCACGGGCGGCGTAGTCCTGGCTCCAATAGCCGTGGCCGACCCACACGGCGCGGCCCGTCTGCGAGGGCACCACGGCCGCAAACGGGGTGGGGGCGAGCACGCCGCCGCCCGGTGCCCGGTCCGATATCCAGACCAGCGCGCGCGTATCGGAGCTGGGCAGGTAGTACTGCACGGCGTGTCCGCGCGCGACATTGACGAACTTGCGCGCGTCGAAGGCCAGGCCGGGGATCGTCACCAGCGCGATCGCCACCGCGCCCAGGGTGGCGGGCAGGCGCAGCCGGCGCCATCCCCTGACCGCCAGCACGGCGAAGGGCAGGCTCAGGCCCTGCAGCGCGTGGGGCGCGAAAGAGTTCACGGTGAAGTAGGTGACAAAGCAGCCGGCGATCCACAGCAGCAGCGCGCGTTCGATCATCACCGCGCCGGGGCGCCGCACGCCGAAGGCGGCGATCAGCGCCAGCGGCCCCAGTCCGGCCAGCATCACCGGCGCGGGCAGCCTGGCGATCACCTCGTTATGCGCAGCCAGCCGCCAGGCGGGATCGCTCCGCGACAGGACGAAGTAGTAGAGCAGCGGCAGCGCCGCGCCGACCGCGGGGGCCAGGAGCACCGGCCAGCGACCCAGCCGCTGCCACAGCGCCAGCCCGGCGAGGATCACCAGCAGCGTCACCCCCTGCCACGGGTGCAGCAGTGAGGCCAGCAGCGCCGCCAGGGTGGCCAGCGCGAGCGGACGGCCGGCGCCCACCAGGGCAGGGCGCCCCAGCGCACCCGTGGTCGGCCCGGCCGCGCTCAGGGCTCGTTCGGTGCCCAGCAGGACGACCGGCATCATCGCCAGGCCCAGGGCGCTGGGGACATATCCCCACAGCTTGTTGGCGGGAAACAGCTCATAGCCGAGCAGGTACAACTGAAACCGGAACGATCCCGCGCCCAGCTTCGCCCAGCTGACCAGCGCGGTGGCCGGCGTGTAGAGAAACAGCGACAGGGCCACGGCCGCGGCGCGAGCCCGCAGATCGTCGCCGAACACTCGCTTGGCCAGCGCCAGGGTGGCGACGAACAGCGCGACCGCTGCCACCGGCTTCCACAGCAGGTAGGCCAGCTGCAGCGACAGGCCCAGACGCAACAGGAGGCCCGTGATCGTGAACAGCGGCTCCAGGTAGACGTGGCCGCTGGGCGCGAGGCTGAACAGGTCGGAGGCGAGCCCGTGGCTGCCGGCGTCGCGCGCCCAGGCGAGGTACTGGAGCTGATCGGCGCCCAGCACGCCGTCGGCGCCGATCAATCCGTCGGCGCCGGTCAAGCCGGCGTGCGCCCGGATCGCGTGCGCGATCAGCGCCACCAGCGGAAATACGCCCCAGGCCACCAGCGACACGAGCAGCAGCAGCTCGACGCGCGACACCCGCGTCCGGGATCGACGCATGGCGCGCAAGCCTACCCGGCACCGGGCTCCCGGCCGCCGCCGGGAGCCGATGCCGCGGTCTGCGCTATCCGAGCGTCACGCGCCCGATGCTCTGCACGGCGGCGAAATAGCCGTTGCCGTGGAACTGGACCTCGACCTTCAGGGCGGTCGCGCGGTGTCTGATCAGGCGCCGGAACGACACCTGGCCCGAGAACGTGCAGTCCGGTTGCACGACGGCGGTCGCCGAGGCCACCTGGCGCTTGCCGTCGAGGTAGCGGATCGTCGCGCCGCCCACGCAGCCCAGCGAGGCGGGGATAGAGCTGGGCCCGCTCAGCTTTGCCGTGGTCGTGAACTGGTAGGGCTTGGCGCGGGCGCGGCCGGGCTTGGTGCTCGCCACCAGCCGCGGATGGGGACGAATCGCCGGTTCGGTCAGGAAGGTCTGATCGAGGCCGGTCGAGACGACCGTCGTGCCGTGGTAGGCGACCAGGCGGAAATGGAACAGCGTCCCGGGCTCCAGGCCGGCCAGCGGTAGCGACACGGCGACCGGGGTGATCGTGGCGGCCAACGTCTGCGGGGGGAGCGTCTGCGCGCCGTAGCTGGTCGAGAGGCCGTACTGAAACACCCACGTGGTGACCGCGCCCTCGGGATTGACATCGCCGGTGAGCGTGGCGATGCTCTTGCCCACGGCCGCCGCGGGCCCGGTGACGACGCCGGCCGGCGGGGCGCCGGTGGTCTTGAAGGTCCGATTGGCGCCGATCCCGGCCCCTGACGTGTTCAGCGCGACGATCCGGTAGTCGTAGACGGTGCCCGGGGTGAGGCCCCTCAGGGTCGTCTGCACCGAGACGGTCTTGCTCCCGCCGCCCGCCGACTGCGTCGTGGTGGACAGCCCGTAGGCGCTGGTCGGGCCGTAATTGAACTGATAACTGGCGGCACTGCCGTTGGGATTGACGGTCCCGTGCAGCACGACGCTCGTGGACGTGGCGATCGTGGTCGCGCCGGTCCTCACGGTCGGAGAAGACGCCGCCAGGGCGACGCCGGATACCACGGCCGAGACGGCGAGCACGGCCGCCAACAGGTTCGCAATACGCCTCATCCTGCCTCCTCAGAAAGATCTTGACAGCAGTCTGTATACCGCGGGCTGCCCGGAAGTTGCGTGGAGAGTACCGCTGGCGCAGGCGTTGCAAGCAGATGTGCGCGCTGATCATGGCGGGCCGCGGGCGATGGGCCGCAGCGAACGTCCGGAAAACACTAGGTTGTGCCGGACGGTGATCTTCTACGAGCCCCACAAACGCGACCATGAGATTCTCGCCCACGACCCCTTCAAGGCGCTCGTGGCGCCGCGACCGATCGGCTGGATCTCGACCGTCGGCGCCGGCGGACAGGTCAATCTCGCGCCATACAGCTTCTTCAACGCGGTGGCCGAAGCGCCACCGATGCTCGCCTTCTCCAGCCATGGCGCCAAGGACTCCTTCACGTTCGCCGGCGAGGTGCGCGAGTTCGTCTGGAATCTCGTCACCTACGAGCTGCGCGAGGCGATGAACGAGACCTCGGCTCCGCTGCCGCGGGGATCGAGCGAGTTCGAGCGCGCCGGCCTGGAGATGGCGCCGTCCCGGCTGGTCACGCCGCCGCGGGTGGCCGCCAGCCGGTGTTCGATGGAGTGCAAGGTCGTCCACCAGCTGGAGCTGCGCGACCTGGCCGGGCGGACGGTCGATCAGCACCTGGTGATCGGTCAGGTGGTCGGCGTGCACATCGACGAGCGAGCGATCGTCTCGACCGGCGTCGACACCACCAAGCTGGCACCCGTCGCTCGCTGTGGCGGGCCGGGCGACTACGCGGTCGTCGATCGGGTGTTCGAGATGCTGCGCCCTCGCTCGTGACCCGGCGAGACGCGCCGCCCTCGGCCTGAGCCGGCCTTGCGGTCTCTCTCTCTCCACCTAACGCTCGATAATCAAGCTTATGTAGACCACGTAGACGATTTTGGCTTAGCTCTGACCCCGGCGGCAGCCGTTCTGAAGCGGATATCCTCCCAGCGTTGTCGTCCCGATAGAGCTGGTCGCCAAGGTCCGGCTCATCCTCCGGCGAGATCGAAGGCCACCCGCGCCGCCGACTCGGACTGCCGGCGCTGTAGCGTCGCGATGCCTCGGTCCCCCCCGGGGGTATAGGTCCTCGAGTGTCGTCGTCGACATCCTCGTCGTAGGCGATTCATGGTCGCAGCGTCCTGCGAATCGTCCCCAAACGACGAGGAGAGCCCCCTTTTCTGTACTGAGACGCTCCGGCGGCTGAGCTGATGGTCTGGGTGAAGGTCCGACGTGCTCCGATTTGTTGATCGGGGTCCCCTGCGAACATTCCGGAGAGCGCTGCGTCCGCTCTAGCGCAAGCTCGCCGGCGGCGCTCGCAGCGGTTTCGTGAATTTCGGTGTTGAACAGCTCGCAGCCACTATGGGCTCGATGCCCCTCTCGCCTCGTCGCCGCGTCGATCAATACGACGAGCATGCGAGGCGACGCCGAATGCCCTCTGGCAGCGGCTCGAGCTCGACCTATCTGCTACCCGGATCGGCCCTAGCGACATCATCCACACCTGGTGAGCAACCTGTTGTCAGTCCACTTCTAGGGCTGCATCAGAGTCTCGTGAGGCAGCTTGATACCGGCACTTCGGGCGTTTGTGCATGCGAGCTGCCGCTACCGCGGAATTTACTGCGCGGAATCTGCTCAGGGACGCGGCGTTCAGCAGGCGGGTCAACCGAACGCCCGCATGGCGAAGACGACTGCGAGGACCAGTCCGGTGCACGCGATCGCGACGCGCAGCACGTCGCTGGGCATCCTTCGCGCGAGGAATGCTCCGGCGCGTCCGCCGGCCAGCGAGGAGACCATCAGCTCGGCGGCGTATTCCGCGTTGACATGGGCCAGGAACACGTACGCCACCGCTGGCAGCAGGTTCATCAGGCCGACGAGCAGGATCTTCAAGGCGTTTAGCCTGTGCACGTCCTCGGGTACGAACAGCGTCAGCAGCGCCGTTACGAAGATGCCGACCGCTGACCCGAAGTATGCTGCGTACATCCCGCTGAGCGTCAGCCCGACGGCGAGAGTCGCGTGGTTCTGTCTTGTGTGCGATCTTCGAGCTGCGATCTGAGGCTGAAACAACAGCAGTAGAGATGAGAGGGCGACCAGCGCTGGGACGATCGCCTCGAATGTGTTGCCGGGCGTCAGCAACAGTAGGACGGTTCCCGCTGCCGCTCCCATCAGCGAAGGAATCGCCAGTCGCGCCGCCCGCTGGCGCTGCTCGCTGAGCGCGTCGGCATAGCCGAGCAGGCCGCCGACGGTCCCTGGTAGGAGGCCTACGGTGTTGGTCACGTTCGCCGACAGCGGCGAGACGCCGAGCGCCACGAGCGTAGGAAACGTGATTAGTGAACCCCCACCCGCCGCCGCGTTGACGGCGCCAGCGGTCGCGCCGGCGGCGATCACTGCAAGGCCGTCGAGGATCAGCTTGGCATCCAAATCGCGCTCCAGCGTATTCGCTGCCTGCTTGCCTCATTGCGCGACCGGCGCCATTCAAGGGCGGCGCGCCTCGTTCCGATTAACTGAAGAGTGGCATGTCCAGCCGAACCAGACCCCATGCCTGATAGCCACGACGCGACCCTGGTCGAGGTGGTCTTGCACGTCCAGACCCTGGTCTCGAATCGCGCCCCGCCGAACGCCGTCTACGACGCCGTCGTCGACGGCGCGCTGCGGTTGATGCACGGCGTCGGCGGTTCGCTGCGGCTCGTGGATCTCGAGGATCCGAGTTGGATGGTGGCGGTCGCGACGCGCGGCTTTGCGGGGGCTGGCGAGCGCTGGCGGCGGCGCGCCCCGATCAGCGAGGGAGTGAGCGGCCGCGTGATCTCGACCGGTCAGACGGTCGTGATCGAGAACTACGCATCGGCTGACGTCGGATCACAGCTAGCCCCGCCGCACCTGAAGTCGTTGATCGGCGTGCCGCTCCACGAACGCGGGCGCATGATCGGCAGCCTGGTGGTCGGCTGGCCCGTCGCAGGCCGATTGATCACCGAGACCGAGAAGGCTCTGTTGAAGTCCTACAGCGAGCACGTCTGCGCGGCGCTTTCGGTCGCAACAGCGAGCAACGCGATGATCCAGGCGTACACGGACTCGCTGACAGGCCTAGGCAACCGCGCGCTCTTGCTGGACCGCCTCGAGCACGAGCTCGTACGCGCCGACCGCGGTGGCGAGTCAGTCACGGTGTTGTTCCTCGACCTTGACCGCTTCAAGCTGGTCAATGATTCGCTCGGTCACTTGATCGGGGATCAGCTGCTGATGGCCGTGGCTGAGCGATTGCGCCGCTGCATCCGCGAGGGCGACGTGTGCACGAGGCTCGGCGGCGACGAATTCGCAGTACTGCTGGCCGACACCTCCGATCCGGCAGCCGTCGCGGAGCGCATCATCAAGAGCCTGCGGAGTCGTTTCCAGATCGGTGAGCACGAGGTGTTCGTCAGCGCCAGCGTCGGTATCGCGAGCGGCCGCGAGGAGGCCGACATCCTGCTACGCAACGCGGACGTCGCGATGTATCACGCCAAGCGCGCCGGAGCCGACCGCTACGCACGCTTCAAACCGAGCATGCACGCCGCGCGGCTCTCGCGCCCCGGACTCGACACCGAGCTCCGTCTCGCAGTCGAGCGCGGGGAGTTCGAACTGCACTACCAGCCGATATTCGAGTTGAATACAGGCAGGATCGCGGCGCTCGAAGCGCTGCTGCGCTGGCACCATCCCGCGCGCGGTCTAGTAGCGCCGCTCGAGTTCATCCCCGTCGCCGAGGAGACCGGACTGATCTTGGAGATCGGCCGCTGGGTACTCACACAGGCCTGCTCGCAGTTCGCGGCGTGGTGGCGGGAAATACCGCTAGCGATCAGCATCAACGTATCGGTGGCAGAGCTGCAGACGGCCGGCTACACCGCAGCGGCAGAGCAGGCGATCGCCGGCGCGTTCCCGCCATCGGCCCTGATCTTCGAACTCACAGAGACCGCGCGGTTGCAGGACGCGCGCGGCGCCATGGCGACACTGCACTCGATCAAGGACCTTGGCTCGCGCGTGGCGCTGGACGACTTCGGTACCGGATACTCATCACTGCTCAACCTCTCCCACATCCCGGTCGATTTACTGAAGATTCCCAGACCGTTCATTGAAGCCGCAGGGCGCGGTGGCCACGACACATCCAGTCTGCTGGCCGGCATTCTCGGCCTCGGCCGCCACCTCGGCCTCATGACAGTCGGCGAGGGCATCGAGCGCCCCCAGGAGCACGCACTTCTGGTCGATCTCGGCTGCGATCTCGGCCAGGGTTTCCTCCTCGGCCGACCGCTGGATGCTGTCCACACCACCGAGCTCCTGATGACGGAACACGCCAAATTCCAGCCCCGGCGCGCGTAACTCTCAACGGCGTCAGCTTCAAGGTCGGCGCTCGAGCGACTTCCTCTTGATTAACCGGAACTGCCTATCCTATCGGCGCCGTTCTCGTCGGCTGGGACGACCTTCTGCTGCTCGGTCCAGGTGCCGCCAGATCTGGTGTACACCCACGCTGTCGGTGGACTCGATCAGTGCGGTGCTCCCGTCCGACGACAGAGCTACATGCTGACCGAATCGTGCGCCGGTGCTGTCGCTTTCTGCTCGAGCTCGCGAAGATCACCGCTGCGGCCGGCCGCAGCGGTGAGACCGACCTGAACTGAACTGACCGCGCGACCGGGACGCGAACGGCGGCGGTTCCTTTGTGGCTGGGAGGCAGCTACCCAAAGGAGAGGGCCTTGATCGGAGGCGCCCGGCTCGTTTGCGGCTGGTCACACCGTTCTTACCAGCACCGGTATCCGCGACCCGACGGTCGGTTCCCTTGCGGACGCGGGCCGTTGTGGCAATCCGAACGTGCGTTTCACATCCTTCCGGGATAGACGTCATTCGACCGTTCGTTCTACATCTCGCTGCTGCCGCTCTCGCTGCGTCATCGAAGGCGAGCGATTGAGCCGATCACTCAAGTGCGGGTGCGGGAGTCAAGGCGCACCGACTACCAGAGCACCGACACGTCGTACTCCCTGATCCGCTCGTCGTTGGTGACGATCGTGGCACTCTCAGCAGCAGCTTGTGCGACCAGGAGCCTGTCGAATGGGTCGCGGTGATGAGGCGGTAACTCCTCGACTGCGCGAGCGTGTTCGAGGCTGATGGCGAGTGGCTCCGCGCCGCTGTCGAGCAGGAGCGACAGGTATCGCTGGTCGACCGGCAACTTCCCGATCGCACGCTTGATCGCTATCTCCCAGACAACGACCGCGCTGAGCAACACCTGGTTGCCGGGGTCCTCCAGTGCAGCCGCCGCGCCTGCGCCAAGCCTCGGATCGTCCTCGAGAAAGGCGACTGCGGCGTGCGTGTCGAGCAGTAGCCTCACCGCATCCCGAACGCCTCGGCGACGTCGTCCGGCAGGTCGTCAAGCTCGTCCGGCAGGATGTTCGCGCCGCGCAGCGCGCCGCGAATCGACGCCAGCCGATTCGCCTTCGGGATCGGCGTGAGCCGGACAACCGGGGTCCCGTTCCGCGTGATCACGATGTCCTCACCGTGTTCTGCACGGTCCACGAGCTGAGACAACCTCGTCTTCGCCTCATGCATCCCAACCTCGGGCATGAGATCGATGATACATCTCTAGCTAGATTCTAGCTAGGGGCGGGGAGCGAGCGTTGCGGTTGCGGCGCCTGGCGCTCGTCGAGAGCGAGTTCGACCCGCTTCCGATCGACGGCGACGTCGCGCGCGCCTACGGCGCGATCGTCGCCGGCGCCTGCGCCACCGGTAAGCGACCGAAGACCGCGGACGCGCTGATCGCGGCTACCGCCGCCGCACACGGGCTCGCCGTTTACACCCGCGATGCCGAGTTTGAGGGCCTACCCGGCGTCGACGTGGTCGTCCTGACCTGAAGGCGCGGGCCAACCTCACCGGTGCATCTGGTCGAAGATCTCGCAGACAGGCCAAAGGTTCGCAGGCCGGCACTGGTGGTTCCGTCGTGTTTAGGGCATGGAGCTGCCGTGCTCGCGGCGGGAGACGACGCGCCGAATCACCTCGAAGAAGCGCCCCAGATGGTGTGGGCCGAGGAAGTGTTGCTGCACGCTCAGTTGGGCTGCGGCTCCGATCTGCCGCGCCCGTTCGCTGTCCTTCAGGAGCCCCGTGACGGCAGTCCCGACCTGCTCGAGGTTGCGTGGATCTGGGATCAACAGGCCCGACCGGCCATGATCGATCTGGTCCCTGATGCCACCGATCCGGCTCGCTACTACCGCCCGCTGCTTCCACATCGCCTCGGCGACAGTCAGCCCAAAGCCCTCGGCGAGGCTCTTCTGCACGACCACGCTGGCGTGCCGCTGCAACGCATTGACGATCGCCGCGTTCTCTTCAATGTCATCCATCGGCAGCGAGGTGACGTGCACTCGCCGGCGGACCGCGCTCGGCAGCTCATGCCACGCCGAGCGCACCGCGGCGAGGACTTCAGCACCCTCAGGATCGTCGGCGACCGCCTCGGTCGAGGGGCCGGCCAGCAGCAGGTGCGCGTCGGTTCGGCTCGCGATGTGCCCGGCAAACGCGAGCAGGACCCCGAGCGGGTCCTTGAGGCGATCCCACCGCGAAACCTGCATGACCAGCTGGTGATCGGACGCGAGCGGCTCGTCTTCGAGAGTGTCGACGCGCCTGCCGACGCGGCCGGGGGTACCGTCCGAACGCGTGAACATCGGACAGCCGGTGGCGTCATGTCCGAAGATCCCGGCCGTGGACAGGATCGCGAGCGACTGCTCGCGCGTCTGGTCCGCGTTCTTGGGTGAGAACGCGTCGATCGAAGGCCGGATCACCGCGATCCGATCGCGCGGCAAGCCCTCCCAGGCAAACCCTCCCCGCGAGAACACGTAAGCGTGAGCCGGGAGCACGTAGCCGCGCAAGAAGTTCCATGCCCCGCGGGCATGGTCGTTGGCATCGTCAAGACCGACGTGGCAGCGCCAGATCACGGCCGCGCCGGTTTGACGCGCCGCCTCCGCTAGCCCGGCCGTCTGCGG
>CABEAW010000419.1_pt1 | contig 14260 bp, 13 predicted proteins | sample 3422111 | NCBI WGS metagenome assembly CABEAW01 (sample SAMEA5534326, study PRJEB31848) | metagenome | biome: tundra; feature: field; material: soil | place: USA | collected 2013-05 | depth 0.15 m | reverse complement strand
TCTGTGTCGGAGCCGTGCTGGCAGGCGGACGGGTCGCTTGCGTTCATCAGCGACCGCACCGGCTGGTGGAACCTCTACCGGTGGTCGCCGGATGACGGGACTGTCGAACCGTTGGTGCAGATCGCGGCCGACATTGGCGTGCCTCAATGGATGCTGGGACTCTCCCGCTACGCGTTGTTGCCGGACGGTCGGGTTCTGTTCGCCCGCTCGCGAGACGGAGTCGACGCGCTCGCCGTCCGCCTCGAGGATGGCACCGTCACCGACTTAGAGCTGTCCTACTCGTTCATCTCGAGTGTGCGGGTCGCGGCTGACTCCGAGGTGGTCGTCGTTGCCGGCACGCCGACGGCCGAGCCGTCTGTCTCGCGCGTGGTCCTGGGGAATGGAGCCGAGGTGGAGTCGTTCGTCCCAATCCGGCCCGCCCGGGACCTCCGCGAGCTCGGAGTCGAGGCGAGTTACGTGTCCGTGCCCGACCCGATCGAGTTTCCGTCCGAGCGCGGCCGCACGGCATTCGCCCTCTTGTACTCACCAACGAATCCCACGTGCGCCGGACCGGATGACGAGCTGCCGCCGTTACTCGTCTTCATCCACGGCGGCCCCACGGCCGCCGCCGGGGCGGACCTGCAGCTCTCGATCCAGTACTGGACCACGAGAGGATTCGCGGTCGTCGACGTGAACTACGGTGGCTCGACGGGCTACGGGCGCGGCTACCGTCAGCTGCTACGGGGCGAGTGGGGAGTGGTCGACGTTCAGGACTGCATCGCCGCGGCGCGCTGGCTGGCCGACCAGCGCCTAGCGGACCCAGCGCGGCTTTGCATCCGCGGCGGTTCCGCGGGCGGGTTCACCACGCTCGCGGTGTTGGCGCGCGAGGACACGCCGTTCGCCGCCGGCGCCGACTATTTCGGGGTGGCAGACCTGGAAGCTTTGGCCCGCGACACGCATAAGTTCGAGAGCCGGTACCTCGACGGCCTGCTCGGACCGTATCCCGCGGCGCGCGACGTCTACCGCGAGCGCTCACCCATTCACCACGTACGCGCGCTTTCACGTCCGCTGATCGTGCTTCAGGGACTAGAGGACGAAGTCGTACCACCAAACCAGTCCGAGATGATCGTCGAAGCGCTACGAACCACGGGCGTACCAGTGGCCTACCTCGCCTTCGAAGGCGAACAACACGGCTTCCGACGGGCAGAGAACATCCGCCAAGCGATGGACGCGGAGCTCAGCTTCTACGCGCAGGTGCTCGGTTTCACGCTGCCCGAAGCAGAGGGGATCCAGCCAACCACGGTCGACAACCGCTCGAGCATGCTCACGGATAACTGATGGCAATCGCGGCTTGCCACGTCGGTCGCCGCTGCTCGCGGAAACGAGCCACGAGAGCGACATCGACGACGTGGTCACCTTGGGTGCAACGCAGAACCCTTAGCTGCCGCCGATCAGGCGAGCCACCGCGGTCCCGCTGACCGCTCGGCCACTGCCGCTTTCGCCTGGGCCAGAGCGTACGTCCCGCCGCTGCTTCCGCGTGAAGGGGGCCGTCTCGGTTGCCGTCGCGGTGTTCGCAGACCCTTCGTGACTGAGACGACGTCAAGGCCCGATTAGGTCTCCTGATCGGCCGCCGTCGGCGTCCGATCAGCCATGGGCCGGGGACGGGGCTATCCCCGACGCGCTCTCGCTCGCGTCTGGCCTCGGGCGGGCGTCGCCTGAGGAGTACTGTCTCGTCTCGACTTCCAACGATGACCAGCGAGACCGACCGCCCATTCCTTTCTGTCATGTTGATCGTCTCCGACGCCGCAGCAGCCGTCGGCTGGTACAGGACGGCACTCGGTGCGGGTGTGCTCTGGGATCTGGGCGGGGTCGCCGGGCTCCACGTCAATGGCGCTCCGTTCTTCGTGCATGAGGCCGTCCCAGGCAAGACGAACGAGCCAAGCCCGACAGATGTTGGCCTGACCACCACTCGGATCGAGGTCTTCGTTGAGAAACCCGGACCGTTCATCGATCGCGCCGCCGGGGCCGGTGCGACGGATGTCGAGCATCCCACCGATCATCAAGCCCCGTGGGGAACTCATCGCCAGGGAGGCTTTACGGATCCGTTCGGGCATCGATGGTCTGTAGGAGATCGGACGCCGTTGGAGCCATTCCCGCAATAGCACCGACCCCGGGTCGCATGTTTGCTCGAGAGAGGGGAGCGTCTCGCTGTCGCTCCTGGCCGATCGCGGTCCGCTGTTGGCTTTGGACGCCGGTGCGAAAGCGGGGCGCTTACGTGCCGTCCTCGACCGCGTTCGTTGATCGTTGGGCGATTGAGACGCCGTAACGGCTGGGCGACGCGGCTTATCGGCGCGCGGGCTCGCCGAAGCGCTCGCGCGCAGCCTGCTTGCTCACGCCGAGCACTGCCGCGATCTGGGTCCAGGTCCGGCCGTTGGCTCGCGCTTTGGTGACCTCGTCGGCCAGGCGCAGGTCGCTGGCCGCGACGGCATGAAGTGCCTCACCGATCGCGCGCAGGTCCTCTGCGCTGGATTCGGGTGACGCAATCGTCTCGGGATTCAGCTGATCAAGCCACGCCTCCGTGTCGGCGACGGCCTTCTGAAGCTGTTCTCGGGTTCGGGGCATGGCGCTCACCTCAGGAAACGATGAAATTTGGGGCGTAGTGGCATTGCGTGGATCACGATCGTCTCCTCATCTGGGTCGTCATCGAGGACCACCACCTCCAGCAGGCGACCGGACCAGTCCGCGCCGACGAAAAGATCCCGGCCTTCGCCGGGAACCACTCGTACGGGATGACGAACAGCGTGAAGCATGTCTTCGTCGCGGACGCCGTGCTTTCGTGCGCTGTCCGCGATTTCCGCCTTGACAAGGTAGCCCTGTCTGCCCCATTCGTCAAGGCCGCCTTGTCAAGGGCGGTCGCGAGCAGCGCTCCCGGTCAGACACCATGATCAGCTGTTGGCACGCAGAAACCGACCGCGGGCCGAACGACACGTGATGGGGTGGAGGCACGAACGTAGTAGCGGTGAGAGCCGCGATGACCCAAAGAGCACGTGACGCCGAGATGGCAATGGAGTTGGGGCGAGGCTCCGCCCAGAAACCATCCCCGGGAATCCTGATCGGCTACGCGCGGTGCTCGACTGAGAACCAGCACCTCACCGCCCAACGGCAGATCTTGCGCGATCTCGGCGTCACCGATGAGCGGGTCTATCTCGACCACGGTCTCACCGGCCGCAACCGCTCCAGGCCCGGGCTCAACAATGCGCTGGCCGCGCTGCGCGAAGGCGACACGCTCGTCGTCCCCAAGCTCGACCGTCTCGCCCGCTCAGTCTCCGACGCGCGAGCGATCGGAGACTCGCTCGCCACTCGAGGGGTTCGCCTGTCGCTTGGCGGCTCGATCTATGACCCGAACGATCCGATGGGCAAATGCTTTTTCAACATCCTCGCGACCTTCGCTGAGTTCGAGGTCGACCTGTTACGGATGCGCACCCGCGAAGGGATGGCGATCGCCCGCGCCAAAGGCAGACTCAAGGGCAAGGCGCCCAAGCTCAGCCCGACCAACGGACGGTGCTGCTCAAACTCCACCGGGCTGGCGAGCACTCGATCGCCGAGCTCGCGGAACTGTTCTCTGTTAGCCGCGCCACCGTGTACCGCGAGATCGCGCGAACGCAGCCTCCAAGGGTTGATACAAGCCTCCAACGAGTGCGCTGAGCGATGGGCTTCTGCGACGAAGACCTGCCATTTCAGGTCAGTCGTGAATTTGATCCCACCCTCGGACTGAGTTGGCCCGGGCGCGGGAGCGAGTCATCCCCAGGACGTCGCGAGTTCCGAGAAGTAGTCCAGGGCTTCGGGGTTGGCCAGCGATTCACGGGACGCCGCCTCCTCCGCGGGGGTGCCCATCAGGATCCGCTTGACCGGGACCTCCAGCACCTTGTTCGAGAGTGTGCGTGGCACGGCGGCGATCTGGCGGATCTCGTTTGGAATGTGGCGCGGCGAACAGTCCTCTCGGATCCGGCGACGGATCTCGCCGACGAGCGCGTCATCCAGCATGACCCCCTGGCGCAAGACGACAAACAGAGGCATCCACCCGTCGGTGCCCTCCCGGGGCAGATCGACGACCAGCGCATCGATGACCTCGTCGATGTCCAGCACGGCTGCGTAGATCTCGGCCGTCCCCATCCGCACACCGCCGCGGTTGATCGTCGAGTCTGAGCGCCCGTAGATGATCGCCGTTCCACGCGGCGTGATCTTGATCCAGTCGCCGTGGCGCCAGATCCCCGGGTACATCGAGTAGTAGGAGTCGATCAGGCGCGAGCCGTCCTCGTCGCCCCACAGGAAGATCGGCATCGAGGGCATCGGCTGGGTGATCACGAGCTCGCCCACGTCGTCGATGAGCGGCTTGCCGTCGGGATCGAAGGACTCCACAGCGGCGCCAAGCGCCCGCGCCTGGATCTCCCCCAGATACACCGGCAGCACCGCCACCCCACACACGAACGCTGTGCACACATCGGTCCCGCCGGAGCTGGAAAATAGCCACGTGTCAGCGCCCAGTTCGTCGTAGACCCAGTGGAAGCCCTCGGGCGACAGCGGCGACCCGGTCGAGCCCACGGAGGCCAGTTTGCTCAGGTCGCGGCCGTCCGTCGGCTTGACCCCGGTCTTCATGCATGAGGCGATGTACGCCGCGCTCGTCCCGAAGCACGTGACCCCGGCGTCCGCTGCCAGGTCCCACAGCACGTCCAGCGATGGATGGCCGGGGTTGCCATCGAACAGCACGATCGAGGCGTCGGTGATCAGGACCCCGACCAGGTAGTTCCACATCATCCAGCCGGTCGTCGAGAACCAGAAAACCCGGTCTGCGGACTGGGCGTCGAGGTGCAGGTGCCCGGTCTTCAGTTGTTCGATGAGGATCCCGCCCTGGCTGTGCACGATCGGTTTGGGCAGGCCGGTCGTCCCCGAGCTGTAGAGCACCCACAGCGGGTGGTCAAACGGCAGCGCCGCGAACGACAGCTCAGGCGATGACTCCCCTACGAAGCCGTCCTCCCAGCCGCTGTCGTCCAGGTACCCGAAGCGCACGACGCGCTCCAGCCCAGGGATCTGAGCGGCGATCCGCTCCACGATCTGGCTCCGGTCGAAGTCCTTGCCGCCATAGCGGTAGCCGTCGACGGCCAGCATGACCTTGGGCGTGACCTGGGCGAAGCGGTCGACCACGCTGCGGGCGCCGAACTCGGGGGCGGCCGAGGACCAGGTCGCGCCGATCGACGCGCAGGCCAGGAATGCGGCCACCGTCTCGGGGATGTTCGGCATGTAGGCCACCACCCGGTCGCCCTCGCCCACGCCGGAGGCGCGCAATCCGGCGGCGATCGCCGCGGTCTCGGTGCGCAGGCGTCCCCAGGTCCACGAGCCCAGGGAGCGCAGCTCAGAGGCGTGGCGGATCGCGACGTCCTCGTCGCGCTTGCCGCGGAACACGTGCTCGGCGTAGCTGCAGCGCGCGCCCGGGAACCATTGCGCGCCGGGCATCGAGCGCTCTCCCAGGACAGTGGTACCGCCCTCGCTGAAGCGCACCTCGAAGAACTCGACCAGCGAGGCCCAGAACTCCTCGAGTTCGTCCACCGACCAGTTCCACAGCTCGGCGTAATCGGCGAATTGCAATCCCCGCTCATGGTGCAGCCAGCGCATATAGCGCACCAGCGTGCTGCGCGCGGCGCGCTCCGGGGTTGGCTGCCACAGCAGCTTGGGTTCATCGGTCATCACAACACCTCGAACAGCCCGGCAGCACCCATGCCGCCACCGATAAAAGTCGACGAGATCCGTCCATCGTGCCACCTTAGGGCACTCAAGGAAACAGAACTCGGTAAGTTGTCAAGCAAATCATCCCACATGAGAGAAAGACGATGACATACACGCTCCCCGCCAACGTAGATGGGCGTCACGTCGCGATCGATGGCGCAGGCACGCTCGGGCAGCGCATCGCAGCGGTTTATGCAGCCGGGGGCACCGACGTCTGCATCTACGACGTTTCTGCAGATCAGCTCGAAGCGGCTCTCGATTACGTCGAACGGAACCTGAACGACGTGCAACGGGCGCTCGGCCTCGAGGTGCCGCGGGCTGGCAAGGTGAAGCTCGCCGACCAGCTGCAGGAGGCGGTACCCGGCGCCTGGATGGTGATCGAGGCCGTGCCCGAGAGGCTTGAGCTGAAGCGAACGGTGCTCGCCGAGCTGGATCGGCTTGCGGACTCCGATGCGATTCTGGCCAGTAACTCCTCATCGTTCGCGACCAGCCGCTTGATTGACGACGTCAGCCATCCTGAACGTGTTTTGAACACGCACTACCAGCAGCCCCCGGAGCTGAACGCAGTCGAGCTAATGTCGTGCGGCAAGACTGACGAGGGGATCATCGAGGCTCTGATGGCCAAGCTGCCGCGCTACGGGCTCACGCCCTTCCACGTACGACGCGAAAGCGACGGATTCATCTTCAACCGGATCTGGGCCGCGATCAAGCGCGAGTGCCTCATGGTCGTTGAGGAGGGTGTGGCATCACCGGAGGACGTTGACGGTATGTGGACCATCTTCGTCAGTCCGGGGATTGCCCCGTTTGAGCTGATGGACCGTGTCGGGCTGGACGTGGTTCTCGCCATCGAAGAGCACTACGCCGCCAACCGGCCAGGCATCCCGGACGGCCCGCGCAAGCTGCTGCGCGAATACATCGAACACGGCCGCCTCGGCGTAAAGCGGGGACGCGGGTTCTACGATCACTCAAGCTGAACCCGAAAGCCGATCGTGACGTCGCGGGGTCGGTTGAGGGGTTCGGCCTCGCACGTGGGGCGTTGACTTGGATGTGTCCGGCGTCCAGCTGCTTTGCCACCTGCGGTCCAGTTCATTCTCGCTGAGCAGCGTCACCGCTGGGGTAACGGCCGGCGGTCGAACAGTCGCTCTTTTACGAACTCCTATGCCCGCTTGTTGCCAGCGCACGTCCCCAGCGTAAGCTGTCTCTGCCCAACGTCCGCGCAGGCCATGGGCGCACACGTGTGCGAAGACGTGGCGGGTCAGAAGTCAAGGCTGATCTGATCCTATCCGTCCGTTGCCGTCCCTCCCCGGGCGTGAGACGACCACCAGTAAGAATCTGGGTCGGAGGTCGCCACGAGACGATGTTCGTAGAGCGTTGGGTATTGCGACGCGCTTGCTGCCAGAGCCGAACGGCCTCAGTCGACGCCGGAAAGCGTGCGGTGGTCGATCCCCGCTGAGAACGGCGACGCCGGGACCGTAGACCTCACCGCCAACGCGGCGGGTTCAAGGCGGTGTGACTGCGTACACCACAAGGGGGCACCTCGATCGCCTCGAATCGAATGACTGCTCTTGGCGGGAGCAACAGCGCGGCGTCGCGCTCGCTCGCCGTTCCCGATTGCGACACCGACCCCGCCGAAGCCAGCGCACAAGCGCGGGACCCAGACTGTTCGCTCGATCGTCTAACGCAGCGGCGACTTAGGTCCGCTCAGGCGGCTAGCGCTGGCGGCGACCATCGCGATCGCTGTCAGATCGCCAACATATAACGCCTCGATGCACCAAGCGAGCGGGTAGGCGTCGGGCGGGCGAGAGTCGATGAGATGCTGAGCACGAGCGACAAGAGTGCCGATGTCGTGAACTGAGGGTTCCCTGCGGTGGCCGGCGGACTCCTCGTCAGACATGGTGGTGTCCTTGCAATCGACTAGAGCATCATCGCACTCACGGGTCGCAATGACCAGCCGTTGTGACAGCGAGGTCCCAGACCACGCTCACGCTCGAGGTGCTGCCGGCGCCGCAGCGCGTGAGGTGCGGGCGCACCAGCGACTGCACGACGTCGTATGTGCGGTCAGCCTTGATCTATGCGACGCCGCCGGCGGGGTCAGGTTTCGAATAGCTCGGCCGGCGCGGGCTGGTCGGGTCTGAGTGAGGGTTCTTGACCTGGTCTGGAGCCGGTCCAGAACATCAGGCTCGGCTCGTGGTACCAGCGGCGGGTGATGCCGAGCAGTTGCATCCCGATCCGTCGGCAGACGGCCACGGAGCGAGTGTTATCCGGGTACGTCACCGCCCGCACTTCTGGTAGGCCGTCAGCGAAGCCGCGGTCGAGCACAGCGCTGGCGGCTTCGCTGGCGAAACCCTTGCCCCAGCTGTCGGGGTGAAGCTGCCACCCGATCTCGACCTCGCCCTCACCGTCCGGAAGCGGCTTGAGGATGATTGACCCCACAGGAACGCCGCTCGATCGATCGATGACGGCCCACGAGCCAAACCGAGAGTCCGCGTCGAGTCGCGTGAAGTTAGGCTCGATCATCGCGCTCGCTTCGCCGTGGTCCTGAATCGGTTCGGCCCCGATCCAGCGCACGACCTCCGGGCGCCGGTAGATATCGAAAAAGCGATCCGCCTCATCCAACCGAGGTTTCGGTAGTAACGGCACCGCTACTACCGCCGGGGGCAGCAGTGTCGGTCCCCGGGCCGAGAGAGTGAGACTGCCGTTGCTTCGTGAATGCAAAGCGGGCTGAGGTGCCGCCGGGTGCACCTCATTCCCTTTTGGGCTATGAGCGACCGGGGGATACCGGCGAAGTGTTCAGCTGGATCCGTGTGGTTGATCTATCTCGGGCGTGTAGGAGTGGTCGACGTTCAGGCGGCGAAGCGGTTCCTTCTCAGCGGCAAAATCCCTCTGCCCTTCCTTGCGGTGCAATTCGCGCGAAGCGCCCTCCAGCACATCGACCGTTGCCAGCGAGATTGCTCGTGAGGTCCCCATGCTGCCGCCCGACGGATGGGCGTGCTCGGGGGAGAAGGCGTAGTGCTCCGCGCGTTCCCCGATGCGCTTTAGCTCCTCGTCAGTCAAGGACGGCACACGCTCGAGGAGGTCCTCCTCGCGATGAGCCAGCAGGACCCGGACCAACGTATCGCGCCGAACATGGATCACGCCGCGATTCTAATCCGCCGCCACTCGTTCGCATCCGCGTGGGCTGCTTTCTCGTTGTCGTCGTTGAGTGCGCGAACACGGCCCCGTTTCGATGGACCACGCGCCAGTCCATCTTGTTTCGCTTCTAATACGGCTTAGACGCGGTGCCCGGCGACCTCGACTGCGTATAACGCGCGGAGCAGGCCGCTGGAACCCCCTTGTTTCAACCGCGTCTAACAAGGCCGGGCGATGATCAGACACTGGCCCGGCGCTCGCGTCGCCCCGGGGCCGAACCGCGTCTAACGTAAACCGGACAAAATTGCGCCGTTGCTACTGGAGGCCCAACCGCCACGGGCGGACGACGAGACGGCCCGAGGTGATCACAGTCGCGCCATCGCCGCGTTCAACCACATCATGATCCTGCCAAACGGACAGACGACGAGCTCTCGCCGCGGCGCCCTTCGTGGCAAGGCGACTGTTCGCTGAAGGTTAGGTGCTGAGACGGTCCTCGGGGTGTTCAGCTCCGAGTCCGTCGCGTGATCCTGACCGAGCGCAGCGAGGTCGATAGCGAGAGCCGGCGCCAGCCGGCGGTCTTCATCTCGCGGTCCGCCACCACCGCCCGAACGAGCCCTCCCTTCGTTGCTGTCGTTGGCTGCAGAAGGCATCGACCGGCCAGAGCTTGGTGGCCGTACACGACAGGGGTCGTGGTGAGATCCTGACCGACGACGGAATCCATCCGAGCGCTCGGACTGCCGAGGATCTCGCGGTAGCGACGTTCGCGCTCCGCCGCGGCCTCGGCCGTTTCGGGTTCCGGCGCCGGTGGTGGCTCGGACGGTGCGACTTGCAATGGTGCCCGCGGTGCTGGCGCTTGAATAGGTGCGGTTTGGGCCTGCTCGCCAGGTGCCCGCTCGGGTTCGCCTGACGGCATCGCCGCGTCGATCGCCGGTTGGTCGTCGGGGGCAACGGGGGAGAGGGCGGCGATTTCCTCTGCGGTGGTCTGCACGACTGCCGTGAAGTCCGAACCGGTCAGCCCGACTCGCTTGGCCAGGCGGGCGATCCAGCGGGCGACGGATGGGCTTGCGCAGTCCTATCGCAGGGCGGTGTAGCGGCCGGCCCAGATCGCGTCGCGCCAGCCTTCGAGGATCATCTTTTGCCGGTCCTCGCGGCGCCCGCCGCTCTCGGCGATCACCGCCCCCGGTGCCTTGGAGTGTTCGAGCCAGACCGCGAGGTCAGGCAGCTGCTCGGCGTAGCCGCGCTCGCGGCGCATCGGGACGGCCCAGCGTTCGCGATCAAGCGCAAGCTCGCGGGCTGACTTCCACACGCGGTTCCGGTGCTCAGCTCGCGCTGCTGACCATCCGACGAGGACGCCGTGCGCGATCGTCGTCGGGGCCGGCGGTGACCTGACGGCGCGCACGCCGCCGAGTCCTGCGCCCTCAACCCCGGCCCCGTCAGCCACACCACGGATCCTTCGCCCCACACCCACGGCGCCCGAGCCAGCCAGCCCGCCGCCTCGAGCTTCGCTACATGGCCGCCGAACCACTCGCTGATCGAGATCCAACCCAGCCTCCACAGCTGGAAGCGACACGACTCCCAGCCTTCCGATGAACCGCACGACCCGCAGACTCCCGGGCCCCTGAACAACCTGCCTACTCACCACCAACCCTCATCTCAGACAGCCGCCTGCAGACCGCCGTCCGCCCCGCCCACATGAGCATGAACCCGGTTCTCGACTGGCAAAGAGAGCCGGGCGAGTCGCTGATCCCCGTAGTGACGGGGCGGACGGCGGTCGGCGGTGGTCCGCAAACCCAACCGCGCGATTCCGGGAATTGCGGACCGGCTTTCGGACCGCGCGATCGAACTCATCCCAGAGGTTCGCTGGGCCGGGGCGATTCGCGCCGGGACGCAGCTCGTGGGAGAGGATCATGTGGCGACGGTCGGGGAGGGGAACCCAGGCAAACCCCTCAGTCCGAGCGGCGTCACTGAGTGACTTGGCCTGTCGCTCGCAGGCTTCGGCCAGCGCGCGCACCCGGTGGGGGAACCCGGGATCTGGCGGAGCGTTGTCGCTGGCCGCCTGTGCGCCCTCCCAGGCCTCGTCGGCGAGCTGCAGCTCCGCGAGGATCTGCTGCATCTCCTCGGGCGCGACCCAGTAGCCGTGGAGGTCGGCGCTGGACAGCTGCCTGATCGATTGCGGTGGTGGCGGTCGCCGCGGGTATCGCGGGTCACGGGGGCGAGGCTGGTAGCCCCGAGCAGCAGGCTCACCCCTGGTCACCGCCAGCATGCGATCCAGGTCTGATCGACGGATCAGCAGCTTTCGTTGCCCAGCGCGCTTTGCCGGCAGCGTCCCCTTTGACACCCACAGCCTGACCGTGGCGGGATTGGCCCGGAGCTCCTCGGCGATCTCGGCCACGGTCAGCCATGGATCGTCGTCGATGTCGTCAGAGTCGAGATCGGACACGGCGCCTCGTTCGCCCGCCATACGACCTCAAGGCCGCGCGGGACCCAATCGTGAGACGACCTTCGGGGCCGGGACGGGCGGCGGGGCGAGCTCGTGTCCGGTGAGGTCTCGTGTGCTCAGCCGACAGAGGCCGGCACGGCGTGGATCGGTCCCTCGACGACAGCTCCAGCGTCATCGGAGATGAACAGCGCGATGTCGTCCGCTGAGTCAGGCTCGGCTTCGACGATCCGCTGCAACGCCTACGCGTGCGACGTGCGTGCCGAGCGCCGGCCAGCGCCGGGCGCGGTCGGCGGCGGCGTCGGAGGTGACGAACATCGACAGGCCGAAGTGGATGAGCGCCGCCTCTCGCTCGACTCCCCGCGGCGCCGCGTCGCGCTCGTAGTTGGAGCGCAGCGAGTCGAGCACGCCCGGCGCGCCGCGAGTCGCGCCCTGCACGACCCGGAACAGGTCCACGAGCTCATGGAGATGCCGAGCGAGCAGATCGAGCGTTGCGAGGCTCACCTGCGCACCCTCTCAACCACCTCAGACGAGTCCGGGCGGAACGCCTGCTCGACCCACTCCGCTTCGTGCTCGCTCGGCGCGTAGTCGGCGTAGATGAGCGTCGTCTTGAAGTCGCGGTGGCCCATCAGCTCTTGCAGGACGCGCATCGGGACACCCTGCGCGGCCATCCGGGTCCCGAAGGTGTGGCGGAGGTCGTGGAAGCGAACGGCGCGAACATCGGCTCGGCGCAGCGCCGCTTTGAAGCGCTTGAGCAGCTTGGAGCGGTCGATTGGCTTGCCGGTCTCCGGGTGCGCGAACACGAGATCGTCGTCGCGCTTATACGGCGAGGTCTGAGACAGCAGCTCGAGTTCGGTCGCGACGCGGCTGGCGAGCGGGACGCTGCGGGAGGAGCGCTTGGACTTCGGCGTGCCGAACTCGCCGCGGACGAAGTTGCGGCGCACTCGGATCCGTCGTGCGCTCCAGTCGACGTCGCGCCAGCGCAGCGCGAACAGCTCGCCCTGTCGCATTCCGGTCATCGCGGCAGCCAGGTACATCACGCGCTCAACCCGGCCGAGGGGATCGTCGGGCACTGCGCGCAGGAGTGCCTCGACCTCCTCGGTCTCCAGGAAATGGACATCGGGGTCCGTGGTCGCGAGCGCCGGCTTCTCGATGCGCTTGACCGGGTTCTCGCCGACCATCCAGCCCTCGTCAATTGCGAACTCGATCAGCGAGTGGAGCGTTCCGAGCGCGTTCGCCCGTGACTTCGGCGCAAGACCCTTGCGCTCGAGCGCCGCGGCGAATCCGCTGACGTCATCACGCGTGATCTCGCCGACCGCCGTCGGGCCGAAGAAGTCGACGATGTGGATCCGCAGCCAGTATGAGTACGCCTCGATCGTCGACGGCTTGCGCCCGGCGGCGCGCTTGGCGACGATCAGCGCCTCGCCGACCTGGGCGAGCGTGCGGTGCTGCTCCTCCGCCGCCCGTTTCGCTTCCGCCGCGCGTTCCTCGGCACGCTCGACCGCCACCAGCTCGCGGAGCTTGCCGAGTGCCGCCTCGGCCTCCGCTCGCGTGAGCCCATCCGGGCGACGCTTGGAATGGACGAACCCGAGGCCCCGCTGGATCTGGCGGCCGCTGTCGCGCCACTTCGCGATCCACGTGTCGCCCTTCGGGCCGGCGCGCCGGATCAGCGTCCCGCTGCCGTACCGAGCGCCGCGCTGCGTACGCTCGACCGCCGCTCTCTTCACCTCCGACCCGCTCACGACCGCTCCGATTTACCTCCGCCGTTGTACCATGCGTTGTACCACTTTGGCCGGAAGTGGCTTCAACTCCGAGCAACTCGTCGCAACTCAAAAATCACGCTTTTGCAGCGCAAATACTGGCAAACTGGCAGGTCTCGAAAAGCTGCCGGCGCCTTTTTGTGGTCCAGGCGGTCGGCGGTTCGAGTCCCCTTGCTCACCCTAAGAAAAGCCCCGGTAATCGGGGCTTCTTCTTTTTGGGCACGCGAAGTAGAGCCGCCGTTTCATCCATCAATCCTCCATCAATTTTGATGTGAAAGCGATGTCCGGAGGCGGGTTTTCGCTTCGTCGCAGCGGCTGCGTGGCGCGGGTCGGCGCATAGCCTTCGACCCGGCGTGAGATGCGTGGACGGCTCTGGCGCCATCGCCGGAGGAGCGGATGGGGGACGTGGGCAGGATCGGCGGCGGCCGAACGGATCAGCACGAGTACGACGCTTGCGGCGACGTCCTCCATCTGCGTGTGGCTGATGCTGGCGAAGCGGCCCCGGACGGTGGCGACGCCGAAGGGTCACGCCCTGGACTACGACGAGTGGGGCGAGCTCATCGGTGCCGTGCTCCTCAACGCCCGCTTCCAGCTCGAATGAGATAGAGCCTTGCGGATCTCATCCCGACCAACGCATCCCTGCTGCTGGGATGGAGCACCTGTTGGCTTAGGGAGTTGATCTCCCGCCCAGCTGCGGTTGGTCTGCACACGTCTAGACCGACCAACCGCTCCCCTGGTCTTCTCCCGGACTGTTCTGGTGCCCCGCCTGCCCTGTCCATGAGCCGAATCACCAGTCAGCACCGGGGCGGAGGCGGTCATGAGCCGTTCGGCTAGGTGGTCGGCGTCGCCGACCACTTTGACGAACGGTTTGCCGACCACCTTGCCGACCACTTAGCCGACTACGTTTGCGGCGCCGGCGCCAAGCGCTGTGTACGCAGTGGTGTACACTTCGGATATGGCTAAGACGGTTCCGGTACGTGAGTTCCGAAGCAACCTCAGCGAGCTGCTCGGCGACGTCGCTGATCGTCGCGATCACGTCCTGGTTACGCGCAACGGCAAGCCCGCTGCCGCCTTGATCCCCATCGACGAGTACGAAGCCCTCGAGGAAACCGCCGAAGTCCTCTCCGACGTCGATCTGGTCCACGCGATCGATGAGGGCCTCGGGGAGCTTGAC
>CABEAW010000407.1_pt1 | contig 14717 bp, 11 predicted proteins | sample 3422111 | NCBI WGS metagenome assembly CABEAW01 (sample SAMEA5534326, study PRJEB31848) | metagenome | biome: tundra; feature: field; material: soil | place: USA | collected 2013-05 | depth 0.15 m | reverse complement strand
GGTCAACCGTCAATACGCCCAGCACGACGACATCCTCCAGGCCGGTGACGAGGTGGCGCTGATCCCGCCCGTGTCCGGCGGCTCGGTCGGTGCCGCCCACGCGCGCGTGACCGGCGAGCCGCTGTTGCTCGATCCGCTGGTGGAGCGCGTGCGCGACCCCCGCGCCGGAGCGGTGGTGACCTTCTCCGGCGTGACGCGAGAGGTCCCGGAGCTCGACTACGAGGCTTACCGCTCGATGGCCGAGGCCAAGATCGGAGAGATCGTGACGGCAGCGATCGAGCGCCACTCGCTGTGCGCCGCCGCGGCCGAGCACCGCGTCGGCGTGGTGGCGTTGTCTGAGGCGTCGGTGATCGTCGCGGCGTCAGCGCCCCACCGTGGGCAGGCGTTTGCCGGCGCCCGGGAGATCATCGATCAGATCAAGGCCCAGGTGCCGATCTGGAAGCAGGAAGAGGGCGACTGGGTGACCGGCGTGACGCCGGGCTGAGCTCGCTGCCCGCGGTGCACGAGCTGGCCGCGGCGGCGGCAGCGGGCCTATAGAGAAGGAGAAGGTGGCGTGCTTGGCAACCGAGGCGGACACCGCCGGGATACCGGCGAAGTTCTGGTGCACTGAGCCCTTGAACGCGTTGGAGAGGATCGTCGCCTCGTCCGCTTGTGCCCGAACCCCAAACCGCCCCCTGGAGCTTATCGCCAGACACCGGGGCCCATGGCAGCTGTAGATTGACCGTCATGCCCACCTGCCTGGTCACCGGCGGAGCCGGCTTTCTCGGCTCACATCTCTGCGATGAGCTGCTTCGGCGCGGTCACCGTGTGATCTGCGTAGACAACTTCGAGACCGGGTCGCTGGCCAACATCGCGCACATCCGCACGGACAACTTCACCTATCTGAACCGCGACATCATCGAGCCCTACTTCGTCGAGGAGTCGATCGACTTCGTCTACCACCTGGCCTCGCCGGCCTCGCCGATCGACTACCTGCGCCTGCCGCTGCACACCCTGAAGGTCGGCTCCTACGGGACCCACCATACGCTCGGGCTGGCCAAGCTCCACCGCGCCCGGTTCCTGACCGCGTCGACCAGCGAGGTCTACGGCGACCCGAAGATCCACCCCCAACCCGAGAGCTACTGGGGGCACGTCAATCCGATCGGGCCCCGGGGCGTCTACGACGAGGCCAAGCGCTACGCGGAGGCGCTGACGATGGCCTACCACCGTCAGCAGGGCGTGGACACCGCGATCGTGCGGATCTTCAACACCTACGGGCCGCGGATGCGCCCCCATGACGGCCGGGCGATCCCCACCTTCCTGCGTCAGGCACTCCAGGACCGCCCGATAACGGTGTTCGGAGACGGTTCGCAGACCCGCTCGTTCTGTTATGTCGACGACCTGATCCGCGGGATAATCGGTCTTGCCGAGTCCGGCTACCACGACCCGGTCAACATCGGCAACCCGCACGAGTTCACACTGCTGGACCTCGCTCAGGCGGTGCTCGAAGTCACCGGATCGGCGTCGGAGATCATCTACGAGGCGCTGCCGACCGACGATCCGCAGGTCCGCCAGCCGGACATCAGCCTCGCCCGGAAAGTGCTCGGCTGGGAACCGGCAATCGAGCTGCGCGAAGGACTGCGTCGCACGATCGACGAATCCGGCCCAGAGGCGCTCATTGGTGCGGCCCGCTAGCAACTGGGTAGAACCCGTACGCCGGGACCTTGTTCGTAACTTCAGAGGCTCGATACCGTTTAAGCGGTTGGGAGCTCGTGTCCCGTCAGTTTGAATCATGACGATCGAGCAGAAAGAGGCCAGGCGGAGAGTGACGGACGGCAACTACGGCGGTCGCGTCGGTCTTCCGCTGCCCGACCGTGACGTCAGGCGCAAGCGGCCGCCGCTGCTCTCGTTCCTGCTGCGGGCCGAGACGCTGCGCCTGGTCGCCCGCGTCCTGTCGCTGCTGGCGCTGGACTTCATGGGCGTCACGGCGGCGCTGCTGACAGCGCTGGCGGTCAAGCTGGCGATCAAGGGCGACGGGAGTCTGTCGCTTGTCTGGAGCCAGACCCGAGCGGCGCTGGCGTTCGCCTACATGGTGACCGTGCTGATGTTCGCGCGCGCGGACCTGTACGCCGACCGGTCCCGCCGTCCGGGGCTGGCGAAGATCATCGCCGCGCTGTTCCAGGCCGCCGTGATCGCGCTGGTGTTCGCGCTGGCCAACGGCGACCATTTCACGAGCTACTACCTGTTCTACGGCTCGCTGTTCTTCGGGACCGTGTACATCGGGACGCTGCGGGCGACGTACATGCGCGTCACCGGTCGCCTGCTGGAGCAGGCCGGCTACCGCCGCCGGGCGCTGCTGGTCGGATCCGGAAGACACATCGAGGCGGTAGCGCACGCGCTCGGGAGCCACGCGCGCACAGAGGTCGACCTGGTCGGCTACATCTCGCTCACCCCCCGCCCGCAGAACGGCCTGCGCTCGCTCGGCACGCTCGACCAGCTGCCGGAGATCCTGGCCACCGAGCGGATCGCCGAAGTGATCATCGCCGACCCCGACTTCCCGCAGGCCCACGCGGTCGAGCTCGTTGACAGCTGCCACCAGCGCGGCGTTTCGGTGCATGTGGCCCCGTCGACGATGGAGATCCTGATCGACCGCGCCGAGTTCGTCCCCGGTCAGTCGGTGCCGCTGTTCACGCTGCGCCCGCCGGTGTTCGACGGCATCGACTACGCGCTCAAGCGCAGCTTCGACCTGGTCCTCTCGACCGTGGCGCTGGTGATCCTGTCACCGATCCTGCTGGCGATCGCGATCGCCGTCAAGCTGGGCTCGCAGGGACCGGTGATCTACCGCTCGATCCGGCCGGGAATGGCCGGCAAGCCGTTTGCCTGCTTCAAGTTCCGCACGATGCGCGAGCACGCCGATCAGATCCAGGATGACCTAGAGGAGCTCAACGAGCTCTCCGGAGCGCTGTTCAAGATCCGCCACGACCCGCGGCTGACCTCCGTCGGGCGGTTCCTGCGCCGGTTCTCGCTCGACGAGCTACCGCAGCTGGTCAACGTGGTTCGCGGGGAGATGTCACTCGTCGGTCCGCGCCCGCTGCCGATGCGGGATTTCGAGCGGCTGGAGGACTGGCACAAGAAGCGCTACCTCGTTCTGCCCGGGATCACCGGGCTGTGGCAGGTCTCCGGGCGGGCCGAGCTCGACTTCGACGATCTCGTCCGGCTTGACTTCCTCTACCTGGAGCGCTGGTCGATCTTCCTAGACCTCTCGATCCTGCTGCGTACGGTCCCCGCGGTACTGAGCCGGCGCGGAGCGTTCTGACCTGCTCCAGCGGCGCGTAGCCTTCCCGGCGCGCCCAATCAGCCCTGGACCTCCAGCCGCCCCGCGCCTGTGGGCTCTCGCCTGCCTGGACCTCCAAGCCGCCCCGCGCCTGTAGGCTCTCGCCTGCATGCCACCGACCGACCGCTTCGTGATCAGCTTCGCCGCCGAGCCTCCGCAGGAGGCACTGCCCTACGGGCGCTGGGCCGACACCCTGCGCACCTACTTCCTGGCCGCCTGCGAGGACATCGACACCGAGGGCGAGGAGCTGGGCGACGTGGGCGAGATCGCCTGGTTCCCTGACCGGACCTACGGCGGTCGCACCTACGTACCCGCCGTAGCGCGGAGCACCGCGGGCTTCGAGCTGTTCGGATTCGTCTCCTTCAGCGAGGGCTCGGGCGGCCCCAGCGAGTTCGAGGCACGTTCCGAGTTCACCGCCGAGCTGGCGGAGTCCCACCCGGACTGGAAGCTTGACCTCAACGACGACGTGATCGGCAACTGGCGCGGGGAAGATGGCAAGGTCGCCGAGATGACGCTGGTCTGGGGCGTGCCGTTGATCCCCGGCGGGACGGTCGTCACGGCGGAGCTGGCCAACCTCGCCGTCGATCAGTGCGGTCTGATCGAGGAGCGCTTCACGCTGATCGCGCCCGACAACTACCGCTCGGACTACCTGGAGGTCAAGCTCTGGGGCAAGCGGGGCGACGAGCTCGCGCGTGAGTCGCTCTACGAGGACGACGACGAAGACGGGAACGAGACCGACGGGGACGAGACCGACGGGGACGAGGGCGGCACCGCCAACAGCGACGGCGCCGACGACGCCGACCGCGGCGTGGGCCGGAGCTAGTGCAGCAGCACTAGCGCCCCGGATCGGTCAAGCCGCTACCTCGCCCGGGTGAGCGCGAGGGGTAGCTGCGTGGCCACCTCCTCGTCGGTGAGCGGGTAGTGGCAGGCGGCAACGCCCGTGCCGCCCTTGCGCTCCAGCATCGGCTCCTGCACGGAGCAGTTCTCCTTGGCCTTCGGGCAGCGCGTGTGAAAGCGGCACGCCGAAGGCGGGTTGGCCGGGCTCGGAACGTCCCCGGTCAGCAGTTGGCGCTCACGATGCCCGCCTGAGGGATCGGCGACCGGAACCGCCGACAGCAGCGCGCCCGTGTACGGGTGGCGAGGGGAGCTGTAGAGCTCGTCGCTGGAGGCCAGTTCGACCACCTTGCCGAGGTACATCACCGCCACGCGGTCGCACATGTGGCGCACCACCGACAGATCGTGGGCGATGAAGATCAGCGTCAACCCCATCTCGCGCTGCAGATCTCGCAGCAGATTGAGCACCTGCGCCTGGATCGAGACGTCAAGCGCCGACACCGGCTCGTCGGCCACCAGCAGCTTGGGCTCCAGTGCGATCGCCCGCGCCACCCCGATCCGCTGGCGCTGGCCGCCGGAGAACTCGTGGGGATAGCGGTTGTAGTGCTCGGGGTTCAGACCGACGCGGTCCATCAGCTCCTGCACGCGCTGCTTGCGCTCCCCTTCGCCCGTGAGCATCCCGTGGATCACGAACGGGTCCGAGATGATCGAGCCGACGGTCTTGCGCGGGTTCAGCGACGAGTAGGGATCCTGGAAGATCATCTGCATCTCACGGTGCAGGGCTTTCAGATCTGCCCCCTTGTGCTTGGCGATGTCGGCTCCGTCGAACAGGACCGTTCCGGCGGTGGGATCGAGCAAGCGCACGAGCAGCCGCGCGGTCGTGCTCTTCCCGCATCCGGTCTCGCCGACTATCCCCAGGGTCTCGCCATGCTTGACGTCAAATGAGACGTCATCGACGGCTTTGACCGCGCCAACCTGGTGCTGGAAGATCACGCCGCGTTTGATCGGGAAGTACTTGACCAGATTCTTCACTTCGATCAGCGGCGAATTCGTTGTGGTGCTCATGCGCCGGCCTCTTTGGCCGCTGCCGGGGTTTGGGTCGGCGCGGTTGGCGCAGGGGTCGTTCCGGCTCCGGCCAGACGGCGAAGCGAGGCCGGATCATGACCGGACTGGAGTCCTTGCCAGATCTTTGCTCGGGTGGCGGCGGGAAGTAGGCAGGCGACCTCGTGGCCCGCTTGATCCGGTAAGGGCTCCAGCCGCGGATCCACCCGTCGGTGCTCATCCTGGACGTAGGGGCAACGTGGATGGAAATAGCAGCCCGACGGGCGGTTGATCAAGCTCGGCGGGCGCCCGGAGATCGGAACCAGCTCCTCGTCGCGCGGACTGTCCAGGCGCGGAATCGACTTGAGCAGCCCCCACGTGTACGGGTGTTGCGGCGAGCCGAAGATCTGCACCGCCGTGCCGTGCTCGACGATCCGCCCGGCGTACATGACAGCGATCTCGTCCGCGATCTCGGCGACCACGCCCAGATCGTGAGTGATGATGATGATCGCCATCCCGAGCCGCTTCTGCAGATCCTCCAGCAGAGCCAGGATCTGGGCCTGGACCGTCACGTCGAGCGCCGTGGTGGGCTCGTCGGCGATCAGGAGCTTGGGCTCGTTGACGAGCGCCATCGCGATCATCGCCCGCTGGCGCATGCCGCCGGAGAACTCGTGCGGATACTGGTCCACCCGACGACGGGGATCGGGGATTCCCACCAGATCGAGCAGCTCGACGGCGCGAGCGCGCGCCACGGACTTCGAGACCTGCTGGTGGACGAGCACCGCTTCCACCAGTTGCGAACCGACCCGGTAGAACGGATGCAACGACGACAGCGGATCCTGGAAGATCATTGCGATGTCGTTGCCGCGGATCTGACGCATCTGATCGTCCTTGAGCGTGACCAGGTCACGCCCCTCGAACATCATCCGCCCCTCGATCCGGGCGCCCTGCTCCCTGGTCAGCCCCAGCGTGGTGAGCGAAGAGACGCTCTTGCCCGATCCCGACTCCCCCACGATCCCCAGCGTCTTGCGGGCCTCGATCGAGTACGAGATGCCATCGACGGCGTGGACGACGCCGTCGTCGGTGTGAAACGAGACGCGCAGATCCTCCACGCGCAGCAGCGGCTCGCTCACGAATACTGCACTCTGGGGTCGAGATAGGCGTAGGAGATATCGACCGCGATGTTCGCCACCACGATGAACATAGCCGCCAGCAGGACCGTTCCCTGCACGATCGGGATGTCTGAGTGCAGGATCGCGACGTAATTGAGCCGGCCGATGCCGGGGATGTCGAACACGGTCTCGGTGATCACGGCTCCGCCCAGCAGTCCGCCGATATCGAGCGCCAGCACCGTGATCACCGGTGTGATCGCCGAGCGCACCCCGTGGTGCCAGATTATGCGGCGCTCGGTCAGCCCCTTGGCGCGCGCGGTGCGGATGTAATCCTCGCCCATCACCTCGAGCAGGCTGCCGCGCAGCAAGCGCGAGTAGATCGCCGCCTGGGTGGCGGCGAGCACGAACCAGGGCATGATCAGCGACTCGAACCACTTCACCGGGCTCACCGTCAGGCCGATGTAGGTGGCCGCGCCCGAGAACACGTGGAAGCGGCCGATGTCCGACGAGAATAGAAACAGGGCCAGCAGCCCCAGCCAGAACACCGGCATCGACACGAACACCAGCGCGGCGCCCATCGCCGCGCGGTCCCACAGGGTGCCGCGCTTGATCGCGGAGATGATCCCGACGGGGATGCCGGCGACGATCCACAGCACCACCGCGCCGGCCGTGAGCGAAAGCGTGGCCGGGAGCCGGTTGGTGATCAGGCTCAGGACCGACGCGCCGCTGTAGTAGCTGTAGCCGAAGTTGAAGTGAAGGATGATCCCCTTCATGTAGTCAAAGAACTGGGTGTAGATCGGCTTGTTGAGCCCCAGCTCCTTGCTGATGTAGGCGATCGTGGCGGGGCTCGCGTTGCGGCCGGCGCGCAGCTGCGCGGGGTTGGCCGACGGGAAGATGTAGAAGAACAGGAACGTCAGCGCGCTGACGAGGAACAGGAGCAGGATGCCCCAGAGGATGCGCCGGATGATGTAGGTCGTCATAGTGATTTCAGGGGCCGGTGGGCCCGCGCCGTGGCACCCACCCGTGACGGGCGGGGACCACGGTCGGCGAGCGTGACTACTTCAACGAGGTGAAGTCGAAGTCCCAGGACCCGGTGTCCCAGATGTCGTTGACTCCGGCGACGTCCTTGGCCTCGATGTTGGCCTGGTTGTCGAACTCCTCCGGCATCGCCACGGCCTCGTTGACCAGCAGCTGGTCGACGCCGGCCCAGGCCTGCGCGCGGGCGGTCGGATCGACCACGAGCGCCGCCTTGACCATCGCCGCGTTGATCGACGGGATGTTGACCTGGCCCCAGTTGGAGTTGTTAGTGGGGACGATCGCAGGCCCATAGAACGGCGCGTAGAGCACCGTCAGCGGGTCGGCGAAGTCACGAATCCAACCCACCGTCGGGCAGACATCGATGTTCTGCTTGGGCACGCCGCAGTACTTGGCGTACATCACCGACTGGTCGACCTCGCTCACGTGCGTCTTGAAACCCAGCTCGGTCAGCGCGTTGTTGATGATCGCGATGATCGCCGGCGAGTTGCCGTTGTTGGCCCCGACGAGCTGCACGGTCTGGCTACCGGTGTACTTGCCGGACTTGTAGCCGGCGAGCTTCATGTACTTCTCGGCCACCGTCAGGCTGCCGTTGACGTCGGCGTTGTAGTCGACCGCCGGACCGGCGGCGCCGCCGGCCTCGGTGTAGCCGTTGACTCCGGGATAGATGAAGTGGGTCATCGGCTCGGCGACCAATGGCCCACCGCGGGCCTTGACGATCGCCTCGCGGTCCACCGCCGCCCACACCGCCTTGCGCAGGTCGAGGTTCGTGAACACCCCGTGCGCCGTGTCCAGCGCCGCGTAGTGGTCACCCGATCCGGCCGTGAACGTGATCTGCGACGGGTAGGACTCGTAAGCGAGCTTGACGATCGACTGCGCCGGGGTGTCAAGCTGGACGGCGGCCGAGCCCTTCAGCACCTGCTCGCCGATGACCGTTGCGTCACCGCCGATGTTGACGTTGATCTGGTTCAGGTAAGCCGGGCGGAAGTCCGTCGACGCCTTCCAGTTCGGGTTACGCACCAGGGTCAGCGACTTGCCCGTCTGGTAGCCGACACCGGAGAACAGACCCGCGGAGTTCGCCTTGATCATGTACGGACCGGTTGCAACCAGGTACTGCGAGCCGTACGTCGTGGGGGAGTGCTTGTCCAGCGGTCCGGCGAACGACTTGGGAACCGGCGCGGACAGCGGCAGGCTTAGCGCCTGGATCAGGAACGTCGCCCCAGGCTTGGCCATGTGGAAAACGATCGTGGTGGGGTTCGGGGTCTGGATCCCGGGGATCGGCGTGCCCGCATACTTGGCCGAGGTCGTGCCGACCAGCGGCGTCGGGGAGGCTGCCCCGAAGTACGCCGGGAAGTACGGGTTGGCGACGTTGGGGTTGGCTCCACGCTCGATCGCGTAGGCGACATCGGCCGAGGTGACCGCGCGGTTGACCGGCGGGCTGAAGTCGACGTTGGGACGGATGTGGACGGTGAGCGTCTTGCCGCCGTCGGTGATCCCGCCGTTGGCGGTGGTTGGCATCACCGTGGCGAGGTCAGGACTGACGGTCTGCGAGGTGTTCGGCAGGTATCCGAACAGCGTCCGCTGCGAGGCGTAATCGACCGCATAGTCGAGCTCGAAGTACGACTCGCCCGGATCCAGGTGCTCGAAGTCCTCACTCGAGTAGACGGTCAGGCTGCCGCCCTTCTTCTTGCCATAGAGCGTCTGGCCGACGGGGTTCTCGCCCGGCTTCAGCGCCAGGCTCGCCGTGCTCGTGCTGCCGCTGCCCGAGCTCCCCGAGCTGCTCGAACTGCTCGAGCTGCCGCATGCGGCGACGCCGAGCCCCAGCACCGCGGCGACGATCGGCATCACCGCCTTGGATGAACGTTTCCTCATGAACTGCCTCCTCTAATGTGTAATGAAGCGATAAAGCACGCGACGGACCAAAAGGTTGCGCTCAACGGTTCGACCCTCTGGGGTTCACGGCGTCCAGCAGCCCGTCGCCGACCAGGTTGAACGCGAGCACGGTGAGCAGTAGTGCGACGCCCGGGAACACCAGGTACCACCAGGCGGTGTTGTAGGTCCCCGAGGCATCAGAGATCATCTGCCCCCAGCTGGAGGTCGGCGGCTGGACGCCCACGCCGAGAAACGACAGACCGGCCTCGAACAGGATGTTGAGCGGAATCAGCAGGCTCGAGTAAACGACCAGCGGGGCGACCAGATTGGGGAGGATCTCCCTGAACAGGATCCGGAAGTTGGAGGCCCCGAGCGACCGCGAGGCCTCGACGAACTCCTTCTCACGCAGCGACAGCACCTGGCCTCGGGCGATCCGCGCGATGTAGGTGAAGCTGCTCAACGCGATGATGAAGATAACCGTTCCGATCCCCGGCTGGATGAAGCCGCTCAGGCAGCCCCGGACTCCGCAGGCGGCGCCGATGCCGAGCCCCAGCACGAGCACGGGGAACGACAGGAAGACGTCCACGGCCCGCATCAGTACCGTGTCCATCCAGCCGCGGTAGTAGCCGGCGGCCAGGCCGACGACAGTCCCGATCACGGTCGCGATCGCGGTGCCGATGATCCCGACCTCGAGCGAGACGCGCGAGCCGTAGATCACTCGCGAGAGCACGTCGCGGCCCAGCCCGTCAACGCCGAACGGGTGGGCGGCGCTCGGGCCGGTGGCGCTGCCGAAGATGTCGAGCGCGTTCGGGTCCTGGACGTTGGGACCCGGCAGGCCGAACAGCTTGATGATCAGCGGCGCCGCGATCGCCACGATGATCAGCACGATGATGAAGACGGCGGAGACAACCGCGACCCGGTCACCGCGGAAGCGCCGCCAGAACAGCTGTAGCGGCGAGCGCGCAGTGATCTCTCCGGGAACCAGATCAACGCTCTGGACGTCGGCATCGGAGTCTATGAGGAGCTCTGGCGCGCCCGCGCTCATGGGTTCTGAGAGCTTCCGCGTCGCGCCGCAGTTACCTGCATCAAGGCGGGATAGCACAGCTGCGGCCGGGTGTCATCCAACATTAATGCTTCCTCAACGAAGTTTGTCCATCCGGATAGCCTCTGGCGGACTGGCCCTCGTAGCTCAATGGATAGAGCACGCGCCTCCTAAGCGCGGGATGCAGGTTCGATTCCTGCCGGGGGCATTAGAGCACCACAGCGCGGACGGGACGCGATTGGCCCCCCGTGCTAGCGTCAGCGCGGCCTCGTGTCAGCCCGCACGCTAGAAGGAGCGCCGACCACCGAACGGGGTCAACCCGTCCCGGATTCGGTCCCGGAGCCGTGGGCGCTGCGAGTGTTCGCGCGCCGGCACCCGTGGTGGTCGGCCTGGATCGTGCTCGGCCTGATCTCGGCGGCGCTGGTGCTGTGGGCGCGCACCCGGCCCGGCTTTGACCCCTACGGCTGGCTCACCTGGGGCCAGCAGACGATCACCGCGTCGCTGGACACCAACGCGGCGCCGTCGTGGAAGCCGCTGCCCTATCTGTTCACGGTCCCCTTCGCGCTGGCCGGCCACTACCAGCTGTATCTGTGGATGTTCACGGCGGTGGCCGTCTCGCTGAGCGGCCTGGTGTTCGCCGGCCTGATCGCCCATCGGCTGACGGGCCCGGCGGCGCATCCCCGGGCCGCGTTGGCCACCGGCGTGTTCACGGCGCTGGCGCTGGCCGGGATCCAGGATTACTGGCACTACATCCTCAGCGCGCAGTCCGATCCGATGATCGTCGCTCTGTGCCTGGGGGCGATCTACTGCCACCTGTCGGGCCGGCCGCGATGGGCGTTCGTGCTCGGCGCGCTGGCGGCGCTGGGTCGGCCGGAGGTGTGGCCGTTCATCGGCCTGTACGGGATCTGGATGTGGATCACACTGCCGTCCACGCGGTGGCTGGTGGCGGGCGGCGCGGTGCTCGTACTGGCGCTGTGGTTCGGAATCCCGGCGCTGACCTCGCGCACCCCGTTCGTGGCGGCCAGCAACGCGATGGACTCGGGTCGCGCGCTGCGCGGGAATAAGGTGTTCGGCACGATCGGGCGCTTCCTGCAGCTCAACGCCTGGCCCCTGGAGGTGGCCGCGCTGCTGGCGGTGGTGATCGCCGCGGTGCGGCGGGACAAGGTGACGCTGGCGCTGGCCGCGGGGATCGTCGTCTGGGTGGTGATCGAGACCGCCTTCGCGCTGCACGGATGGCCCGGCCTGGCCCGCTACATGTTCGAGGCCGGCGCCGTGGCGGTGGTCCTGGCCGGTATCGCGGTCGGGCGGCTGCTGTCCGACGCGCCGGCGCTGGTCCGGGCGCCCGGCTGGGCCGGACTGGGACTGGTGGTGGTTCTGGTGGCCGGCCTGCTGCCCTGGGCCGTCTCCCAAGCCCGCGCCGAGCGCAAGGACATCCGCGAGCAGCGGCTGCGCACGCGGGAAATCAACAACCTGCACTCGGTCGTCGCCCGGCTGGGCGGCGCGGCCCGCATCCGCAGCTGCGGCGAGCCGCTGACACGGCTGGAGTACCAGACGATGCTGGCTTGGACGTTGCACCTCAACGTGGCCAAGATCGGCTACAAGTACTCCCAGTCGATCGCCCACGGGAACCCGATCGTGTTGTTCACGCCGTATCCGACCGGGGTCGGCTGGAAGGTCCAGGCGCTGCATCAGGTCAGCCCGGCCTGCAAGTCGCTGCCCTGATCGCCGCCTTCCGCGGCCGGGCGAAGGCTGGAGCCGGCTCAAGACCGGGCGATCGCGCGAGCCCAGACGAGCCGCCTAGCCAGGGCCTTTCAGGAGTCCAGCGCCGCCACGAGCCGGCTCCTGGAACAGTTGATCAGCGCTAACCCCGGTCGGGCCGCTGCGGATAGACCTCGTCGATCGTCGTCAGAGCCGTGAACGGCGCCTGGGCAGCCTCGGCGATCGCCTCGGCTCCGCCCGCCAGGCGATCGCAGATCGCCAGCACGCCGCAGATCTCGTGGCCCTCCTCGCGCAGCGCCTCCAGGGCGCGGATCGTGGAACCGCCGGTGGTGACCACGTCCTCCACCAGCATGCAACGATCACCGGCGACCAGCAGCGGTCCCTCTATCCGGCGCGCCAGCCCGTGCTGCTTGGCCTCCTTGCGCACGAAGAATGCCTTCACGTCGGCGCCGCCGGCCAGCGCTGCGCAGGCGATCGGATCGGCGCCCATCGTCATCCCCCCGACGGCCGTCGCCCCCCAGGCGCCAGCCTGCGCGGCGACGAGCTCGGCCAGCGCCTGAAAGCCGTCGCGCCTGAGGATCGCGCGCTTGGCGTCGACGAGGTACTGGGCCGTGCGGCCGCTGGTCAGCACGACCTCGCCGATCACCAGCGCGTGCTCACGCAGCGCTACCAGCAGGCGCTCGCGCGCGTCGGTGGCGGCCGGGTTCATCGGCGCGCTTAGTAGTAGACGTCGACCGCGTCGCCGTAGTTCAGCCAGTTGAAGACCGAGATGGCGTCGATGATCGGCAACCGCATGCAGCCGTGACTGGCGGCGTAATCGGGCGCCGGGTCAAAGCCGTGGATCGCGTACCCGCTGTAGAAGAAGTCCGAGTAGTACATCCCGTCGGGCAGGTAACCGGGAGTACGCAGGTAGACGTGAAAGCGGCCGAGGATCGTCGGCGTGGAGGGCTTGCCCGAGCTGATCGGGTAGATCCGGTAGACCCGGGATCCGTAGACCAGCGCGATCAGCTGCTTTGAGAGGTTGCCCTCCGCATGCGTGCCGTCGCCCTGGTAGCGGACCTTGAACGCGCCGAAGCCGTCGAGCAGGTAGCTGATCGTCTTACCGTCCAGGGATTGGGAGGTCCCCCAGCCCAGCAGCCGGTGGTACGCGTCGATCGCCAGCCCGGTCTGCTGGTCATAGACACCGGTCTGCGGTACGTAGATGTGCAGCGCGGCCAGGCGCTGCTGGACGAGCGCCACGAACTTCCCGGTCGAGCCGAAGCCGGCGTTCTCGGCCAGCACCGTGTAGGTGCGCCGGGCCAGCAGCCCCACCTGCTGCGCGGTGCGCGCATGGACGATCGTGACGCTCAGCTGACCGGCACGCGGGCTGGCGAGGTTCTCGCTGAAGCGGCCGTAGCTCCCGTTGCGCGAACGCTTGACCGGCCGCCGGTCGGACTTGATCAGCCGGCGGCCCACGAAGGCCCGCACGGTGACCCACTGACCGGGCACGTAAGGTCGCAGCACCCCGCCGACCTGGACCTTCCGACCGGGCACGGTCACCGGCTGGTGGTTGACGAAGAACGCGTTGAACAGGTAGAGCCTGAGCGTGCCCTTGGCCGGGGCCGTGGTCCGCGTTGTCGTCGGCTTGGTAGTCGTCGGCCTCGTCGCCGCTGGGCCGGACGTGGTCGTCGCGGGTTGTGCCTGCGTCGTGGTCGAAGCGGCCGTCGCCGAGACGCCACCGGCCGCGCTGGCGGTGGCGATCAGCGGCCCGGCGGTGGCGAGGCACAACGTCAGCGGCGCCAGCCAGGCGGCGAGCGTGAGTGTATGCCGGCGCCTTGACATCAAGCGAAAGTAAATCAGCGTGTCAAGGGGAAGGCGTCCGGTGCAACGGACAGGGCCGGCGAACGGGCTCCCAGCGGCGCCGTCACGACCGCTATCAGCAGCCATGACCCCAGCATCAGCCCCAGGATCTCCGGCGCGTTCCAGCTCAGCTGGCTGACTCCCAGGGCCAGCGCGTTGTTGGCGCTGTGCAGCGCCATGCCGGGATACAGCGAGCCGGTCCGCCAGCGCACGATGCACAGGGCGAAGCCGAGAAATCCCAGCGGCACCAGGTACTGCGGCGACGCCGAGCCGGTGTGTGCGAGCCCGAACAGGATCCCCGTCAGCACCGCCGCCACCCAGGTGCCGATGTTGCGCCCGAACGCCGTGATGCGCCAGCCGCGAAGCACCCCGAAGACAAAGCCGCGGAAGAAGAACTCCTCAGCGATCGGGGCGATCACGCACACGAACACCGCAGCGGCGACCAGCGCCGCCGTGCTCTTGCTGACGCCCAGCTCGCTCGGGAGCTTGTCGCTCCCGTGCAGGCTCAGAAGCTGGGCGTAGACCGCGGTCAGCAGGTAGTAGCTGATGGCCGCGACCACGAACGCCTTCACGGCCAGGCGAAGCGAGACGCGGCGAAAGCCGAAATCGGAGGCCCGCGGCCGTCCCTGGAGGAACGCGAAGTACAGCGCCGCGGCCACGAAGCTCAGATCGAAGGCGACGTCGCCGATGATGCTGACCGCCGGGGTCGGGTGCGACAGGCTGGAGCCCCCGAGCGTCGCGACCACCTCCACGATGATCGTCGCGACCACGCCCAATGCGAGGCCCACGACGATCGCGGCCGGGGCGCTCCACAGGCGCCACGGCGGCTGGTCAAGCGCGACCTGCGGTGGCTCTGGGGTATCGATCGCTTCCGGCGGAGGCGCCGGTGGCGACGGAGACGGCGGGGGAA
>CABEAW010000398.1_pt1 | contig 15062 bp, 10 predicted proteins | sample 3422111 | NCBI WGS metagenome assembly CABEAW01 (sample SAMEA5534326, study PRJEB31848) | metagenome | biome: tundra; feature: field; material: soil | place: USA | collected 2013-05 | depth 0.15 m | reverse complement strand
TTGCCGTCGCTGCGACTAGCCGATGTGATTGACCTCCGCCCGCGTAGATCCCTCCGGGGTTCACGGCCCGCCCGGGCTTTGCTCGGACGGGATGAATGACCAATAGGAGGTTGCTGTGATGTTTAAAGCCAGGGTTGCAGGACCTGCGTCCGCGGTCGATCAGGATGGCCGGCCGGCCAGGGTCTCGCGTCGGCAACGTAGGCGTAACGGCACCGGCGCTCGCGGGTTCGCGATGGGCTTGGGTCTGCTGGCCCGTGCTGTGCGCCTGGTGGTCAGCGTCATCGTGCTGATCATTGTCGCCGGGATTCTGCTCGTATTGCTCAAGGCCAATCTGACCAACAGCATCGTCTCGACGGTCCACGGCTGGGCGCGCTCGCTCGCCGGTCCGTTTGACGGCATCTTCAGCTTGCACAACGTGCGGGTCGCGATCGCTGTGAACTGGGGCATCGCCGCGGCTGTCTACCTGCTTGTGGGCGGTTTGATCGCGCGACTGCTCGGCCGCGCCCACCGCTAGCACCCACTCGAGCGCTACGCCGTGGACAAGGTCGCCGACACCCTCACCGGCCGCAACAAGAACCGAGAAGTAGACGCACTTGCGCCCGAGCCAACCCAAATGAGACTCGGGAGGTGACCATCATCACGATTCTGCTCATCATCGTCGTAGTTCTGCTGCTGACCGGCGGCGGATTCGGCTACCGCCGTCGTGGCCGCCGCGGCGTGTAGTCGCCGGAATCCCAGAGCTCTCGTCGGCGCCGCCCGACGAGAGCTCCCTCGCGAAACCAACGGCCTCGCCACCTTTGGTGGCTTGAGGTTCGTCACTGAACGGCTGTGGTTCATTCGCGTCGGTCGGCGTTCGCTACATACAACGCGGCGCTAAAGCGGGGCCGACGGCGGGACGTTTCATCTGAAGGCGACGAGCGCCAGATTTCATCCTCGAGGAATAGAGATCAAGTCATGAGTGATGTCAATCCACCTGCTCGCGACAGCGACAGCAAGCCTCCGGCGACTACCACCGACTCCGGGATCCCGGCGCCCAGGGACGAGTATTCGTTGACTGTCGGCCCTACCGGCCCGATCGCGTTGCACGACCACTATGTCGTGCAGAAGATGCAGCACTTCAACCGCGAGCGCGTCCCCGAGCGCGTCGTGCACGCCAAAGGAAGCGGCGCGCACGGCTTCTTCGAGGTCACCGAGGACCTCACGCAGTTCACGAAGGCCAGCTTTCTCGGGGGGGTCGGCAGGCGCACGCCTGTGTTCGCGCGGTTCTCGACGGTCGCTCCTACAACAAGGATGCGGCGATGACCTATCACCACGCCGGGGCTCAGCCCGTCTATGCCCCCAACAGTCACGGCGGTCCCCAGGCTGACCCGCAGCGCGGCGCCGATCTCGGCTGGTTGGTAGACGCCGGCGAGCTCGGGCGCTAAGCGTATGAGAAGCACGCCGAAGACGACGATTTCGTTCAGCCCGGCAGGCTGTACCGCGACGTCATGAGCGACACCGATCGCGAGCACATCGTGACGCGCGAACCGCGCCTGAGCCACTGTCGAGGGAGCGTGCCGCAATGATCTCCACAGCTCCTCGCACCGATCAGCTCAATCCCAGCCACCGCCACCCCCCGAGTCCGGGTATGTCACCTTACCCAGGATTCGCCGCACCCGACTCGACCCTGTTTGAGATGGCTCGTTAGGTCTACATCGTGCTCGTCGGACTTGTTCTAGCCCTGGCCTCTGCGTTTGCGACCAGCGCTGCCTTCTTGTTCAAGCAGCGCGGGGCGGTGGCGGCTCCCCCGGTGGATGGCCGCCACCCGCTGCGCAGCGCGGCCGGCCTGTTCGGCTCGAGATGGTGGACTATCGGCTGGCTTGTCGCTTTGGGCGCCTGGTTGTTGCACGTCGGTGCGCTCTCGCTCGCGCCGCTGTCGATCGTGCAGGCGGTCCTCTCCGGGGGACTCGTGTTCCTGGCGGTCCTCGCCGAGCGCTTCTTTGGCTTTGACCTCGGCCGCCGGCAATGGATTGGTCTGGTTATCACCGCAGCCGGGCTGGTGGTGGTCGGACTCACTAGCGGCAAGCACCCGGGCGGCGGATCGTCTTTGGCGGCCCTGATCGGCGTCGAGTGTGGGGTCTTGGCGGGCGGCTCCCTGCTCGTGCTCGTCTCGGTCAAGTTCGACAACACGCACCGCAACGAGGGCATGATGCTCGCGGTCGGCGCGGGCGCGTTGTTCGGCGTGTCCGATGTCGCGATCAAGTACCTGACGCGCCAGGCGCATGGGGGTGTGCTGGCGCTCGTGAGCCCCTGGCTGCTGGCGGCGCTGCTCGCGATGGTGGTCGCGTTCTACGCTTCGGCCCGCAGCCTCCAGCTCGGCCCGGGGCTCGAGGTCATCGCGCTCACCTCAGTGGCCGCCAACGTGGTCGCGATCAGCGGCGGAATCGTGGTCTTCCACGACCCCATCGGGAGCGGGCCAACGCAGATCGTTGGACGTTTGCTCGCGTTCTGCTTCGTGATCGTCGGCGCCGGGCTGATGCCCGCGCCGCCCCGGGCAAAGAGGGATCGGCGGACCGCAAAGATCCGCCGCCACGGTGCCGGCCGGTCAGCGCCCCACTCGCGACCGGGCCACGAAACGCCCAGTCCGGCGACCGCGCAGCGAAAGCCGGCCGACGCCACAGTCCTGGCCGCCAACCGCTCCAGCGGCGAGCCGGGATCCAGCGTGAACTCGCAGCCCGCCCCCGCCAGGCGGCGCCGCGTGTCTCGGCGCGTGAGACCGGTCGTCGTGTCGCTGATCGTCGGTGGCGGTGTCGGGCTTGCGGCGCTGGCGCTCACGCGCTTGAACCTCTCGCGCAGTCTGCACGCGCTTACGAACGTCCGGCCGGGGTTCGTTGCCCTTACGTTTGCGCTGTTGTCCGCGTCATTGATTGCGCGGGCCGAATGCTGGTATGTGATCCTCCGCGGCGCACGGGTCAGCACGCGGATCAGTCGCCTCGTCTCGGCGCGCGCGACGATGATCGGGGTGATGGTTTCGGCGACCCTGCCCGGACGGCTCGGTGAACCCGCGCGCGTGTTCGTGGTCGCGCGACGCGCCGGTGACCCGCGCAACCACATCGCGCTCGTCGCCGGCACGGTCCTCGCCCAGACGCTGCTGAACATGGCCGCCCTCGTAGGACTCGCCTCCGTGCTGGTCGCCAGCTTCACGCTGTCCCGGGACGTGGCGTGGGCAATCGGGCTCGCCGCGGCCCTTCCCATCTTAGTCGTCGGGGTGGTACTGACCGGACCGAGGCTGCTTGACCGAGCCGCGAGCAAGACGACGGCGCTAGGTCGCGCGGCCGCCTTCGCACGTACCGAGACCAAGCGGATACGAGGAGGCCTACGCGTGTTTCGCCGGCCGCGTGACGCCTTCCACACAACCGCCGCTCAACTCGCCGCGTGGTCGCTGCAGCTGTTGGCTTGCGACGCGCTGCTCAGCGCCTTCGGGATCGCGACGCCGTCACGCCTGGGCACGGCGGCGGCCGTGCTGGTCGCGACCAATGTCGCCGCAGTTGTCCCTGTCACACCAGGGAACGTCGGTGTGTTTCAGGCCGCCTGCGTCGCCGTCCTCGCTGCATACGGGGTCGGTGCCGGCCGCGCGCTCGCCTACGGGATTGCGCTGCAACTACTCGAAGTGACAACAGCCATCGCCCTCGGGTTGCCAGCCCTGCTCGCGGAAGGACTCAGGCCGCATGACTTGCGACTGGCAACCCAGCGTGCGGTCATACCTCCTGACCGTCCGAGACCGCCAAGCAAACCTCGCCCCGGCGCGTCGCCAGCTGACCGTGCCGCTGCGGACCCGGGGAGCTAGCAGGCGATCCGGGCTTCACGGTAGCCAGGTCGTTTATGTCGAGTCCGGAGCCGGCCGATAAAGAAAGTAAGAAAGTGGCAGCTAAGGCGAGGAATCGGCAATGAGACGCTACCCAATACCAGCCATCGCTTCGGTTTCGGAGGCGCTTGAGGACGATCAGACGCTCGCTGATCGCGGTCAGGCTCTCGCGGATGCTGATCTGATGGGGTCTGAGAGCGACCAGACCGCGGCCGGTAGAGACCAGGCGGCTGCCGATCGCGATCAGGCAGCCAGCGATCGCGACCTTGTGCACGGCGGCGACCCTGATGTGCATGACGCTTCGCGTGAAGTTCGCAATCGCAGCGCCCACCAGCGCCAGGACAGTGCCTAGCGGCGTGTCGAGGCGACCGATGCTCGTGATCGGGTTGCGCACGCGCGCGATCTGACGGCGATGGTGCGCGATCAGGCCGCCGAGCCGCACGATCGCGAGCAGGCGGCCGGTGACCGGGTGCAAGCTCAGGCAGACCGCGATGCGCTGCTAGCAACTAGCGGCCGCTAAGTCCGATGGGCTGACCGGGGCGGTCGCGTGCGACAGGCCTGGGGGATTTTGATCGCGCGATCGATCGTGCCCACAGAACGATGGCCCGGCTCGTGATTGCCCATGTTGACGTCGCTTCGGATCCGGATGCGCCGTGATGCGCACAGGCCTGCAGGTGGGACAGCCCAGAGGCGGTCGCCGAGTGGTGTGGTCTGCCCGGTCGTGCACATGATGACTCCCGCTTTGAAGCACTTGCCGCGGGCGTCTGGGCGGCTTCTTCGATCGCTGTGAGATCGCTTGACGTGCCGAGTAACGTAGGCGTTGGAGGGCATCCGGTGTGAAGTCGGCCCAAAGCGGGCGGGCAGCGCAACCTGACTTCCGAGGTTCCCGAACCCAGAGGTCGACATGCCCCAGACGCTGGTTATCCCTGACCCCGCCGCGACTCGCTTCGATATCCCGCAGCAGGCGCTCGTCCGCTCGTGGAAAGACTGCGGGAGCGACGTGGCGTGGGTGCAAGTCGTCGGTGAGCTGGACATCGCCACCGCGCCAGCGCTCGAGCAGACGTTACGCGACGCCGAGCTCCGTGCGCGGCTGGTGGTGCTTGACCTCCGCGAGCTCATCTTCACAGACTCAAGCGGCGTGCACGTGATCACCAATGCCAGCGTCCGGGCGGGCCGGGCGGACCGCCGGCTGGTTCTCGTGCGCGGCCCCGCACAAGCCGATCGCATGCTCACGCTTACCACTTCGGATGTCCTGGAGATCGTCGACCTCGACCCGGGCGAGCCGGTGGTTCACGCTCTCCTGCAACTCGCGCAACAGGACCACGCTGCGTGAACGCGATCGGGGCGCCGACCCAGCACGCAGCGCTGACGATGGCCAACGACATGATCGTCACCTGCGTGCTCGAGAGCACTCTCAAGAGCGGGTAGGTGGGGGAGCGATGAGGCCTTTTGTTGTCAACGGCCACGGTCGTCTGGTCTTTCCTTCCAATTTCAGCGCCGAGTTGGACTTCTCGGTTCTCGAGACTTTCGAGCAGTTGGAGGCTGTGATCAGGCGCGACTTCGAGGCCAAGGCGCCCAGCGGCACTGAGATCCTTCAGCGGGTCGAGTCGAATGTCTACAGCTCTCGTCATGAGTTGCTGCACGACGTCGCGATGAACCTGGTTTGGGGCAACCGCTATGCCATGACGATGTACGAGAAGCGTCCGACGCGATGGCGCGACCTTCCGCGCCACCGCGATGATGTGTTCCTGCCGCTGCTGACTCCTTGGGAGCAGGGCGAGCGCAAGGTCGCTGCGGTAGCCGCAGCCTGGACTGAGCTCCCCCCCACATGGGACGCCGACGCCGAGGACCGGATCTTCACGCTGCTGTTCGACATCTTCCGCCATAAGCGACACCACGCGGCCGAGCTTTCGCCGGTCAAGCCGACCGTGGCGGAGATCACCGCTAATCCGAAGAACCTCACTTTCTGTGTCCCGGCCCACGATCCGGACTATCCGACCCATAGCTACCAGGAGATCCTCGACTGCGCAGAGACGGTGCCAGAGCTCGAGCCGATTCACCGTCTGGCGATGGTCCTCCACAACCAGCACCCGTGGGATCTGGCCCGGACGCGGCTGGTGGAGGTCGGGAAGATCGGTGACGACGATTTCGTCGTGGCGTTCGTCCCGCGCAACCACGAGGTGATCGAGTTCATACGGCGTGTGAAGGCTGGGCGTCCCGCGCGCCCGCGCCCCGCGGGCCCCGCCGAAGCGCAGGAGCCGGGCGAGCCCTTCATGCCGGTCGTGGTCCGCGAGCAGTTCGCGCTCATGCCCCGCCTCGAGTCGCTGACGGTCGTCAAGGGCGAGCACGTCTGCACGAACGAAGACGTGATTCGCAACACGGCTTACAGCTGGTCGCCGATGACCGCGGCCGAGATCCAGGAGAAGACCGGGATCGAACAGCGTCTCTACACAGAGCGCCGGCTCGAGCACATCTCTCTGCAGGCGGCGCGAGCGGCGCTCGAGGGAGCCGGGCGCCGGGCGGAGGAGATCGGAGCGGTCATCTTCTGTTCGTGCACGAGCACGAGGCTGATCCCGTCCGTCGCAACCTGGCTTTCCGGGCAGCTCGGGATTTTCCAGACGCACGGTTCGTTTGACATCGTCGCTGCCTGCGCGGGCTTCCCATACGGCCTGGGTGAGGCGGTGCGCCTGCTCCAGGAGGTGAAGCGCCCCGTGCTCGTCGTCTGTGCCGAGAAGTTCTCGGACAAGATCGGCAGCGTCCGCCCGTCACGGATGATCTTCGGCGACGGGGCAGCCGCGCTCGTAATTGGGCCCGCCGCGGCGGGTACGGCGCCCGACATCGAGGTCGTGCAGATCTATGCCAGCGGCCCGGTCAGCCAGGTGAACTCGATCATCTGGCCCAACCCCGAGTTCGACAACAACATCACCGTCTATGGGCCGGAGGTGAAAGCGCTCGTCGAACGCTACCTGGTCCAGATGATGGGCGAGCTGCGCGCTCTTACCGCCCCCGGCGGCGGCCGCGGCTCGCTGCTCGACGCCATCGACATCGTCGTTCCCCACCAGGCCAACAAGACGATGGTCGCCGACATGGCGGTGGCGGCCGGCCTTCCGGCCGATCGCCTCTACTTCAATATCGAGAAGATGGGGAACGTCTCCGCCGCCAGCATCCCGCTCGCGATCTACGATGCCGTCCGGGAGGGCGTGATCGACCGGCCCATGCGCGTGTTCACGCCGGCCTTCGGGGCCGGCGCCGTGGGCGGCTACACGGTCATCCGCATCGACCCCGCGATTGTCGTTCCCGAACGGCCGGAACAGGCCGAGCTGACGACCGTTCCCGAAGGAAGCGTGGCCCCCTCGTTGGAAGATGTCCGAGCCGCGTTCGGAGGGTGACCCCGGATTCAGACGCGTGGCGATCGTCAACCGTGGCGAGGCCGCCGTGCGCCTGATCCGCGCGGTGCAAGAGCTCAACTTCGAGCACGGCTGGGGGATGCGCACGATCGCGTTGCATACCAAGGTCGAACGGCGGGCGATGTTCGTGCGCCAGGCCGACGAGGCGGTGATCATAAGCGGGCAGCGCCCCTACCTCGACCACGGCGAGCTCGAACGGGCGCTCCACGCGAGCGGAGCTGACGCGGCCTGGGTCGGGTGGGGCTTCGTCGCCGAGGATCCAGCCTTCGCCGAGATGTGCGCTCGCATCGGCATCGTCTTCATCGGTCCGCCGCCCGAGGTCATGCGACGCCTAGGCGACAAGATCGGCGCCAAGCTGTTCGCTGAGCAGATCGGCGTGCCGGTCGCCGCTTGGAGCCGCGGGCCGGTGGAGACGCTGGACGCAGCCGTCGAGCATGCCCGGACGATCGGCTATCCGGTCGTGATCAAGGCCGGGGCCGGCGGGCGCGGGCGCGGCATCCGCTTCGCCGCTTCCGAGCAGGAGCTGGCCTCGGCCTTCGAGCGCGCGCGGGCTGAGGCGTGGCGCTGCTTCGCCGATGCGACGATCTTCATCGAGCGCCAAATCACCGGCGCGCACCACGTCGAGGTTCAGATCATCGCCGACGACCACGGCGTCGTCTGGGCAGCGGGCGTGCGCGACTGCTCGATCCAGCACTGCAACAAGAAGCTGATCGAGGAGTCGAGCTGCGCGGGGCTAAGCGCCGAGCAGGAGCGCGGGCTGCGGGCCGCAGCCGTCAAATTGGCCCGGTCAGTCGGGTATCGCAACGCCGGCACCGTCGAGTTCCTCTACCAACCCGACCAGCGGGCCTTCACGTTCCTCGGGGTCAACACGCGCCTACAAGTCGAGCACACGGTCACGGAAGTGGCGACGGGGCTCGACCTCGTGAAGCTGCAGCTGCACGTCGCTGGGGGCGGGCACCTGGAAGGGGAGCCGCCACCCGCGTCCGGCCACGCGATCGAGGCCCGGCTCAACGCCGAGGACCCCGAACGGGGCTTCGCCCCCGCGTCCGGGACAGTCGAGCTCCTGATGCTGCCGTCCGGGCCGGGCGTGCGAGTCGAGACCGGCGTCGTCGAGAGCGACGTCATCGCCGCCCAGTACGACTCGATGCTCGCCAAGATCATCGGCTGGGGGCGAGACCGCCCGGAGGCTAGGGCCCGGTTGCGCCGCGCGCTGGCCGAGACGACCGTGGTCGTGCGCGGGGGGACGACAAACAAGGCATTCCTGCTCGATCTGCTCGACCGCCCGGAGATGATCACCGGCATCGCTGACACCGGGTGGCTGGACCGCCTCGTCGCCTCGGACGACCATATCCTCACTCGCCACGCCGACGTCGCCCTGCTCGCCGCCGCGATCGACATTTACGACTCCGAGCAAGAGCTCGAGCGCCGCGACTTCTATGCTGGCGCCACTCGCGGCCGGCTTCAGGCGAGCCACGAGATCGGCCGGACGTTCGACCTCCGCCACCGAGGACAGGCCGGCCGTCTCGCTGTCGCGCAGACGGGGCCCCGTCGTTACAAGATCGAGGCTGACGGCGCGAGCGTCAACGTGCAGGTCGAGCCCCTCCGCCGGTTCACGCGCCGGCTCGCGATCGCTGGGGGAGCGTTCACGGTCGACTCGGTCACCGACGGCCCGGACCACATGATCGAGGTCGAGGGGATCGCTCATCGCGTGTCGCGAGATCAGGGAGAGGTCGTGCGGGCTCCCTCGCCGGCGCTTGTCGTGGCCGTGACCGTGGCCCCGGGCGACGAGGTGGAGGCAGGGTCGCCGGTCGCGGTCCTGGAGGCGATGAAGATGGAGACGACGGTCGTGGCCACCCATGCCGGCCGGGTCCGGGAGGTGCTCGTAGCCGTCAGCACCCACGTCGACGCAGGAGCGCCGCTTTTGAGCATCGAGCCGTTGATCGCCGAAGGCGCGGCCGCGCCCGACGCTCCGCGGATCAGCTTCGGCACATCGGCCGGTGCGTCGGACCCCGGCGCCCGCCCTCGCGCGCGCGAGCACCTCGACGCCCTGCGCAGTCTGATTATGGGCTTCGACGTGAGTGTGCAGGAGGCCCGCCGGCTCGTCGCCGAGTTCCAGCGGGCACGAAACCAGCTGCCCGCCGATGATCCCGAGCTGCTTCACGGCGAGCTCGAGATCCTGACGATCTTCGCCGACCTGGTTGAGCTCTCCGGTAACTGGGCGGCGGCAGAACGGGAGGACCTCGACGAGGAGGCAGGCGAACGCGTCCGCAGCCCGCGCGAGCATTTTCGGTCCTACCTTCACTCGCTCGATGTCGAGCGCGAGGGCCTGCCGGAGGCGTTTGTCGCCAGGCTCACGCGCGCGCTCGGCCACTACGGCGTGCATGGGCTGGAGCCCAGCCCCGAGCTCGAGGAGGCGGTGTACAGGATCTTCCTCGCCCACCACCGCGCGCCATCACAGGTTCCCGCCGTGATGGCGCTCCTGGACCAGCGCCTGCAGCATGCCAAGGCGCTGCCCGAGCCACTGCGCGACGAGTTTCACGAGACGCTCGACAGACTCATCGGGGCGGCCCAGCTGCGCTACCCGGTGGTCGGCGAGCTCGCACGCAGCGTGCGTTTCCGGGTCTTCGATCGGCCCGTCATCGAGGCCGCCCGCGCGCGGGTCCTCGCCGCCGCGCGGGAACAGTTGCGCCACCTCGCCGCCCATCCCGATGCCCCGGACCAAGCTGAGCGAATCGACGCTCTTGTGGCCAGCCCGGAGCCGCTCATCCGGCTGCTCGGGGAGCGCATCGGCGGGGGGGCGGGCCACCGGCCGCTCCTCGAGCTCCTAACGCGCCGCTACTACAAGATCGTTCCGCTCGAGGAAGTGCGCTCCTTGTGCCTTGAAGGACGGCAACTCGTCACCGCGCGTTACTCGCTCGACGGCCGATGGATCGGGCTGATCGCGACGCTCGCCGAGGTTGCGGAGCTGCCCGCGGCCGCCGCGGCCGCCGCGGCGCTGGCATCCGATTCCTCCGCGTCGGAGTCCGTCGTCGACCTCTACCTGCACTGGAGCGAGCCGCCGCCTGATGCCGACACCATGGCCGCCGGGCTGGGCGCAGCGCTCAACGGGGCGCGGCTGCCTCCATCGGTGCGGAGGGTGGCGGTGGCCCTGGGCGGTCAGACTGATGCCAACGTGCATCACTTCACGTTCCGTCCTTCCGAACGGGGCTTTGAAGAGGAGCGCGTCACCCGCGATCTGCACCCCATGGTCGCGCGGCGCCTGCATCTATGGCGGCTCGCCAACTTCGAGCTTGCGCGCCTTCCGGCGGTCGAGGACGTCCACCTATTCCACTGCGCCGCCCGCGAGAACCCCGCCGACGAGCGCCTCGTGGCGCTGGCCGAGGTGCGCGATCTCACGCCGGTGCGTGACGCGGCCGGTCGGCTCACCGCGCTGCCCGAGCCTGAGCGCGTGCTGGCGGCATGCCTCGACGCCATCCGCCGCGTGCAGGCTCAGCGTCCGCCCAACCGACGGTTGAACGGAAACCTGGTGCTGCTTTACGTCTGGCCGTCGATAGAGGTGCCGCTCGACGAGTTGGTTGCCGTCACGCGGACGCTGGCTCCGATCACCGCTGGGTTGGGCCTCGAGGAGGTGCTGATCGAGGCGCGAGTACCTGCTCCGCCGGACGGTGAGCTGCGCAACATGGCTTTCAGCTTCTCTTATCAGCCCGGCGTAGGGGTGACGCTCTCCGTTGCAGAGCCGCCGGCGGAGCCGTTGGCGACGCTCGACGAATACGCCCAGAAGGCGCTGCAGGCAAGGCGGCGCGGCACGGTGTACCCATACGAGCTCTTGCCCGTGCTGACTGGCGCGGGCGGGACGTTCACCGAGTTCGACCTCGACGACGACGGCCGCCTGGTGGCGGTCGAGCGTCCCTACGGCGCCAACCACGCAGGGATCGTCGTCGGAGTTGTATCCACGATCACCGACCGCTATCCCGAGGGCATGGTGCGCGTCGCGATCTTCGGCGACCCCACCAAGGCACTCGGCGCGATCGCTGAGCCAGAGGCCGTTCGCATCATCGCGGCGCTCGACCTCGCCGAGGATATCGCCGTGCCCGTCGAGTGGCTCGCGGTGTCGGCCGGGGCGAAGATCTCGATGGAGAGCGGCACGGAGAACATGGACTGGATCTCACGCGTGCTGCGTCGCCTGATCACGTTCACACAGGCCCAAGGCGAGGTCAACGTGATCGTCGCTGGGATCAACGTCGGCGCCCAGCCGTACTGGAACGCGGAGGCCACGATGCTGTTGCACACCCGCGGCATCCTCGTGATGACGCCAGACAGCGCGATGGTGCTCACCGGCAAGCAGGCCCTCGACTATTCGGGCGGCGTCTCGGCCGAGGACAACTTCGGGATCGGCGGCTATGACCGGATCATGGGACCCAACGGCCAGGCCCAATACTGGGCGGCCGACCTGATGGCCGCCTGCGAAATCCTCTTTGCCCACTACGAGCACACGTACGTCGCGCCCGGCGAGCGCTTCCCCCGGCGCGCGGATAGCACCGACCCGGTCGATCGCGACGTCTGCAGCTACTCGCATTACGCCCCGAACAGCGACTTCCGGACCGTCGGCGACATCTTCTCGACGGAGACGAACCCCGAGCGCAAGAAGCCATTCGACATCCGTGCGGTGATGCGAGCCGTCGCCGACCAGGACCACCGCACACTCGAGCGGTGGGCGGCGATGGCGGGCGCCGAGAACGCAGTCGTGTTCGACGCCCACCTTGGCGGCTATCCGGTGACGATGATCGGCGTCGAATCCCGGCCGCTACGCCGCAGCGGCTTCTTGCCTGCCGACGGACCGGACCAGTGGACGGCGGGGACGCTCTTTCCGCAGTCCTCCAAGAAGGTGGCTCGCGCGATCAACGCCGCCAGCGGCAACCGGCCCCTGGTGGTGCTGGCCAACCTCTCGGGCTTCGACGGCTCGCCGGAGTCTCTGCGCAAGCTGCAGCTCGAGTACGGGGCCGAGATCGGCCGCGCCGTCGTCAATTTCGACGGCCCGATCGTCTTCTGTGTCGTCTCCCGCTACCACGGAGGAGCCTTCGTGGTGTTCTCGGGCACGCTCAACGACAACATGGAGGTGATCGCCGTCGAGGGCTCGTACGCGTCGGTCATCGGCGGTGCCCCGGCGGCCGCGACGGTCTTCGCCCGCGATGTCAACGCCCGCACCGACTCAGACCCACAGGTAGTCGAGCTCAAGGCCCGCCTGGACAACGCGGACGGCGACAAGCGAGCCACGTTGCGCGTCGCGCTGGCCGACCTGGCGGCTTCGGTGCGCTCGAACAAGCTCGGCGAGGTGGCCGGCGAGTTCGACCGCGTCCACACCGTCGAGCGGGCGCTACGGGTCGGCTCGATCGATGCCATCATCCCCGCCGCTCGTCTCCGACCTCACCTCATCGAGGCCCTCGAGCGGGGGATGCGGCAAACAATGGAACAACTGCTACAGGAGGCAGGCGATGACTGACGTGCGCGCGAGAAAGCCAGCCCTGGACCGACCGGAGGCGTACGCCGAGGCGGCTAGCGCGTTAGCGCCGGAGACGGGAGCGCTCGACCTTGACCCGGCGCTGTTCGGGCGGGCGCTGGCGAGGGCGGCGGCAGGCGCGGCGCGGCGCCCTGCGGCAGTGGCCGAAGCTGGCATTAGCTGCGCCGTCGACCTGACCCGCGCGACGCTTTCCATCGTGCTGCGCGGACTCGGACAGAGCGCGCCGGGGCCGCTGCCCCCAGACGGCGCGGATCGTCGGTTTGCCGACCCTGCATGGGAGGACAATCCAGCCTTCTTCTGGCTTCGCCAGTCCTATCTGATATTCCGGCGGCTAGCCGAGGATCTCGTCGCCGCGGGCGATCTTGACGAGCCCACACGCGCAAAGGCGGAATTCGCGGTCAGCCTGCTGGCCGATGCGCTGGCGCCGACGAACCTTCTCCTGAGCAACCCGGCGGCACTCAAGCGGGCTTTTGAAACCGGGGGGCGAAGCGTGCTCGTCGGCGCCGGCAACTTTGTCGGCGACCTTCGGCACAACGGGGGCCGCCCACGCCAGGTCGACACGAGCCCGTTTCGGCTCGGCGAGAACATCGCGGCGACGCCGAGCAAGGTCGTGTTTCGCAATGAACTGGTCGAGTTGCTGCAATACCTGCCCCAGACCGACGAGGTCCACGCCGTCCCGCTGTTGGCCAGCCCGCCGTGGATCAATAAGTACTACATCATGGACCTCGCACCGGGCCGCAGCCTGATCGAATGGGCGGTCCAGCACGGTCGCACGGTGTTCGCGATCAGCTACCGCAACCCGGACAGCTCAATGTCCGGGGTCACGATGGACGACTACTCCACGCACGGTATGCGTGCCGCGCTCGATGCGGTGAGTGAGATCACGGGCTCAGAAACCGTCGACATCCTCGGGGTCTGCCTCGGGGGCACGCTGGCTGTCATGACGGCGGCGCAGCTCACTGCCGGCGGCGAAGATCGGATCGGCACGCTGACGCTGATCAACACGCTGCTCGATTACACCGAGCCGGGGCTACTCGGCTGCTTCGTCGACGAGGGCACGGTCGTCAAGCTCGAGCAGCGCATGGCGCGCAAGGGCTACCTCGATGGTGCCGACATGGGCGGCGCGTTCAACGCCCTGCGTGCCAACGACCTCATCTTCAGCTACGTGGTCTCCAACTGGCTGATGGGCATGGAGCCGCCGGCGTTCGACCTGCTGGCGTGGAACGAGGACTCGACGCGCCTGCCGGCCGCGATGCACTCCTGGTACCTGCGCTCGTGCTACATGGAAAACCAGCTCGCGAACGGCACGATGGTCCTTGGGGGCCAGCGACTCGACCTGGGCGCGGTCAAGCCGGACACCTACGTGGTCGCGGCAGAGCGCGACCACATCGTGCCGTGGCGCTCGTCCTACCGGACGACCGGGCTGCTGGGCGGTGCCGTGCGCTTCGTCCTCGCGAGCGGGGGCCACATTGCCGGCATCGTCAGCCCACCCGAACCCAAGGCTTGGGTGATGACCTGCGACGAGAACCCTCCAACCGCGGAGAAGTGGCGCGAAGCGGCGACTCGCAAGGACGAATCCTGGTGGGAGGACTGGGCGCGCTGGATGGCGGACCGCGCCGGCCCCCTCGGGAAGCCCCCGCGGGTTGGCGGCCGACGCCACTCGGTTCTGGCGGAAGGGCCCGGCGAGTACGTGCTCGGGTAGGAGCCGAGCGGCGCGCCGACACTACCGTGGGACTCGGAGCCCCCGCGTCGTGTGCCGCCGTACTCGCCCGCAGCACTCTCGGCAGCGACCGAGCAGAGATCATCGTGTCGGCACACCATTACTTCGCTGCGCACGCTCAAGCCACTAGTTCGGCGCTGCTGGCCATCGCCCTCCGGCCGCTCGTGCTCCTGGGGATCAACCTTCACATCAGGTAATGGAGTGCTGTTCAGATCGTGATGCTCTGGCCCCGCCGATCTCCCACTCCGTAGCGCAGCATGCGACGGTTGGGCACCGCAATCGACCCGCGCACACCCCAGAACTTGATCTGCATCGGGCTCAGGTCGTCTCGGGCGCCGGGGTCTCTACCGGCCAGAAGTCAACGAGCGCACCCTCGAAATGACCCGGCGCCAGCAGCGGGAGTGCCGTGACCTCCACTTCACACACTCCGGCCTCGCCAAGGCGGGCATGGAAGCGGCCGTGCGCTGGACGTCCGCTCCGCAACGCGCTCACGATCGGCGCCGAGTCGGCCAACCGCGCCCGTCCCTGATCGTCGAAGGGCCCGACCTTGCGCGCCGGTTGCTCGCGCGGCAA